>Ga0116182_1002368_pt1 | contig 18655 bp, 28 predicted proteins | sample AD_UKC077_MetaG_FD_89805 | JGI IMG/M metagenome (GOLD analysis project Ga0116182, IMG submission 89805) | Active sludge microbial communities of municipal wastewater-treating anaerobic digesters from USA - AD_UKC077_MetaG | ecosystem: Engineered > Bioreactor > Anaerobic > Digestate | place: USA...
CTATATGCTACTATGGGCATTCTATCGGATTTTTAATGTCTAGTCCTAAAAATCAATATTTCTCCTCCTTATATAAGGAATGTAAGTCTCGCTTTGTTAAGAGCGACTTACCTTATCAATATTTCGGAGTAGAGATGATTAATAGAAAATATATAGAGCTAGCCTCTATTCCTGGATATCCTTGTAATATTGAAATGAATTCAGTGTATCCGTTTGACGCTACAAAAATATTTTCAATTTTCAAAGAAAACGATTTATCAAAAATTACAGAACAAACCGTCGGAATACATTGGTATGCAGGGCATCCTCTAGCGGGAGAGTTTTTAAATAGTACAAACGGAGGAAGAAAAAATCTTCCTAATTGCATTCTATCTACGTTACTAAAAAAACAATTTGTAAAAGATAATATACTTATACCTTCTAAATACTCAAAAAATAAAATCTTTTTATTAGGACAAAGTGGAGTAGGAAAAACTACACTAGCTAGAAACTATTCTTCTAAATACGATATTTATTATTGTGATTTTGACATAGTATTTGGATTAATTCATAAAGGATGGATAGAGAATAAAGTAAAGGAATTTCTTAGTGAACTTCCCGAATCTTTTATTACAGAAGATATTCCTTTAGTAACACAAGAAAAAGATTTAGAATTAAGATATAAGGATTTTTTAGACTACGCTTCTAAAAACGAAATACAGGTCGTAATAGTTACTTGTAAAAACAAAGAAGAGCATATAAGAAGATTAAAGAAAAAAGGAATGGTTTTAGACGATTTAAATATAAACTATTCTGTTGTTGATTTCTTTAAATCTAAGGGATTGAAAATAGATTATTATGACACAAGTTCAATTTAAAGCTTACTTAGACTCTCTTACTTATGATAAATATTATCAGGATATTGAGTGTATTAATCATATAGGATACGCTCAATCGTGGAAAACGTGGGATAATATTAAAGATTTAGTAGATTGGACTAATAAATATGTGTTAGATATAGGTTGTTTTCACGGATATTTTAGTTTTAAGGCTTTAGAAAGAGGAGCTACTAAAGTTGACGGAATTGATAAAAATTTTGAAGCTCTACAGACGGCGGAATTAATCAGAAAAGAAATAAGAACACCTCATGTATTTTTTATTAACGAAACAGCCAATGAAGCTGTAAAAAGCGATATTCATTATGATATAGCGTTAGTTTTAAATATCTTTCATCATATTCCCGATAAAGATTCTTTTTTGAAAGATTTAAAAGCCGACAAAATTATATTTGAAATAGACAAAGAAGATTTACCTAAAATTGAAGAATATTGTAAGATTTTAGTTAACAAAGAATCTCATAGACCTTCAGCCTATACAGGCGATATTCCTAATAGACTTGTTTTATTAGCGGAGAAAAAATGACCCACGTTTTAACGATTGTAGGAACCAGACCCGAACTCATCCGTCTTTCTGTTATTATTCAGAAGCTAGATAGACTCCCTATTAAACATACCCTTGTTCATACAGGACAGAACTATGATGTTAATTTAAGTTCTATTTTCTTTAAAGATTTAGGTATTAGAGAGCCTGATTACTCTTTAAATGTGATAGAACCTAATTTTGCTTTACAGATAGGTCTAATTCTTTCCGAAGTAGAAAAAGTACTAGTAAAAGAACGTCCTGATAAAGTATTGATTTTAGGGGATACAAATTCAGCTTTATCTGCTATTGTTTGTCGTAGGCTAGGGATTCCTATTTATCACATGGAAGCGGGAAATAGGTGTTGGGACAGAAAAGTACCCGAAGAACTCAATAGAAAGATTGTTGATTCTATTTCTGATTTTAATCTTCCGTACACTCGTTTAAGTAAAGAAAACCTTATTCATGACGGAATAGCTAAAGAAAAGATATATGTAGTAGGAAACCCGATAAATGAAGTATTGATTAAAAATAATAAATATATTGAGGAATCATTAATATTAGATAGAGAAAGACTACCTCCTTATAGTTATATTCTTTCTACTTTTCATAGGTCTGAAAACGTTGATAAGGAAGATAGGTTACGGTCTATTATATCGGGACTTCATAACGTAGCTACTCATTTTAATAAAATTGTTTATTGTAGTATCCATCCTAGAACAAGAAATAAAATAGCGGAATTTAAAATAGAATGTCCTAAAAATCTTCGTTTTATGACTCCTCTAGGATTTCATGATTTCGTTAAATTAGAAAAATACGCTCACTTAATTATTACAGATAGCGGAACTGTAGTAGAGGAAGCCTGTATTTTAGGAGTTCCCTCGGTTGTTATTAGAGATACTACTGAACGTCCTGAATTAATTGAAGTAGGAGCCTGTATTCTCTCTAGTTTAAACCCCGATAATATCCTAAGATGTTCTAGAATTATAAAACAAAGAGATAATGATTGGATAATTCCTGAGGAATATACTTACAAAGATACTTCCGATAGAGTTATTCAGATACTTACAGGAGAGATAAAATGAACGAAAAAGATAAATATACAAAGGCGTGGGACACGGGAGCGGAGGGACAGTCAAAAACCGCTATCCCTGTTTTTGAGTTCCTGAAAGAAAAGCTAGATAAAAACGCTAAGATATTAGATATAGGATGCGGGAACGGAGTTGTTGTAGAGCTTCTGAAGAAAGAAGGATTTACGAATGTAGTAGGAGTTGATATTACTTTAGAAGGATTGAAATTAAAATCTCCTAACGTTCATTATCGAAAACAGAATCTTTATAATTTTCAGCCTGATTTAAATAACTATGTTGAGTCCTCTATAACCGAAACCCCCTTTAAAGACGATGAATTCGATTTTACTTTCTCAGTAGACATGTTAGAACACCTTCCTCCTGAAGAAGTATCTAAAGCCATTAAAGAGATTTATCGTATTACAAAAAAAGAAACTTATCACTGTATCGCTACCTTTGAAGATAATAGAAAAGGATTCCAATTCCATCTTTCAGTTCATCCTATAGAATGGTGGAGAAAAGAATTTGAAAAATATAACGATAAAAATACTATGACTGTTCTTATTGATAGGAAGGATTTCCTGACATGAAATATGTAATAGCTGGAATCACTGGGAGTTGGGGTAAGGAGCTTACTACTCAATTATTAAAAAAACTTAATCCTGAAGATGAAATTATAGGTTTCTCAAGAAACGAGTTCAATCAGGTGGAGGCTCATAGATATTTTAATAATCCTCAGGTAAAATTTGTTATAGGAGATGTTAGGGACAGAGAAGCGGTTATTAAAGTAACAAAGAACGCTAATGTAGTATTTATGTTGGCTGCTCTGAAACATATTCCTATTTGCGAGGAACAACCTGACGAGGCTTTTAAAACAAATGTTTTAGGTACTCAGAATGTAATAGAAGCGTGTAAATTAAATAACGTAGGTAAACTATTGTTTTGTTCAACCGATAAAGCAGCTAATCCTGTTAATTTCTACGGTATTACAAAAGCTATGTCAGAGAAACTTGTACTTTCTTCTGATAATCCTCTTTCTACTAGATTTTCTTGTGTGAGAGGAGGAAACGTTATAGGTTCTAGAGGGTCAGCTATTCCTTATTTTATTGATATGATTAAGAAGGGAACTATCTATCTCACTAATCCTAATATGACTCGTTTCTTTATGACTATTCCTCACGCTATTAGTTTACTCTTAACAGCTTTAGAATCAGAGTATCCAGGAATCTTTATCATGAAGATGAAGTCTACTCGCCTTATTGATTTAGCTTATGTCTTACAGGAAAAATACGGAGAAGCTAAGATTGAAGTAATAGGAGAAAGAAAGGGAGAAAAGACTCATGAAATATTAGTAACTCCCGAAGAAGCGAAGAACCTTTACTATTACAACGACGATTTCTTTCTTTACTCTACAGAACATTTAGACCTTCCTAAGGCTAGAATAGAAAGCTATTCTTCTTTAGATAATCAAATGAATTTAGACGAGTTAAGAACACTATTAGGGGAGGCTGGTTTCTAATGAAGAAAAAAATATTGATATTAGGGGCGAAAGGTATGGCGGGACATATGATAGCTCAGTACTTGTCTAGCCTTAATAGATATCATCTAGATTTAGTTACAAGACAAAAGCTTTGTTTTCTTTTTCCTAGCTCTAGAGTATATTCCGAAAATATTGACGTAGAAACCCCCGAAGGTCTTAGCAGAATAATTAGCTTGACAAAAAGCGAAGTGTATGATACAATTATCAACGCTGTAGGGCTGTTAATTAAGGACTCTAACGACTCTCCTTCAAGAGCTATGTATCTTAACGGCTACTTTCCTAGAGTATTAGGCGAAGCTGTTAAAGGAACAAATACTCGACTTATTCATCTTTCTACTGATTGTGTTTTTGACGGAAAGGGTTACGGAAATTACACGGAGGACGCTACGCCTAATGAAACCTCTCCTTACGGAATTAGTAAAATAGCAGGAGAAATGAAAGACTTTCCTAATGTTCTTACCTTACGAACCTCTATCATTGGCCCAGAACTAAAAAACGGAAGCGGTTTGTTTCATTGGCTTCTCACTCAGAAGGAAAAGTTTGTTACGGGATATAGTAGAGTATTATGGAACGGAGTAACTACACTAGAATTAGCTAAAGGAATAGCTCATTTCATCGAATATCCTGTAGAAGGACTAGTTAATTTTTGTCCTAAGTATGATATTACAAAAGCTGAACTCCTTAATATTTTAGGCCATAGATTCGATAAGAATGTCTATGTTATTGAAGATTCTAAAGTTTTTTCAAATAAAACCCTTAGTTCTTCACGAACAGATTTAAATTATCTTTTTCCCGATAATTATCATTATATGATTAAAGACCTGAAAGACTTCATGATGAAAAATAAATCTATGTATGAGCAATACTTATAATGAAAATATGTACTTATTTCACGGAGGGAGTTTACGAACAGATAGCTAATGATTTAGTTATTCCTTCGGCTAAAAGAGTAGGTCTTAACTTAACTCAAATTAAAGTTAATAGTGAACATTCGTGGAAAAAGAATACCTGTCTAAAAGCTAGTGTTATTAAAAAAGCTATAAATGATTTTAACGATGATATAGTTATGATAGACGCTGACGCCACTTTTGAGAAATCACCTGAACTTTTCTTTCAGATTCCTAGCGATTTTGATATAGCTTATCATGATTTTGATAGCGGATTGTTTTGGAGAGGAAAATCTGAAGGTAAAAAACACCTAGCTTCAGGAACCCTTTTAATTAGAAATAAACCTATCTGTAGGGAGCTATTAGATGATTGGATAGAGGAGAACGAAAGAAACCCTCAGATATTAGAACAATTAAACTTAGATAAGCTTGTAAAAAATAAGTACAAAGATTTACTAAAAGCTTATCAGTTACCAATTGAATATCTAGCTATTATTAATAAAGACGGTGTTGTTCCTAGCTTTATTAAAGAACCTGTTATCGTACACCATCAGGCTTCTAGAAATACCAAAAGAATGGAGTTATAATGAAAGAACAGAAAATTACTACTAAAGAAATTGACTTAGACAATATTGTTCCTAACAAGTTTAATCCTAATAAGATGCCAAAAGGGACTTACAAGAAACTTTTGTCCTCCCTTAAACTTATCGGCTTACTTAGTCCTATTATTGTTCGTTATCTTGATAAAGAATGTATCTATGAGATTATTGACGGTCAACATAGGATTCAAGCTTTAAAAGAACTAGGATATAAGAAAGTTACTTGTATCATTAAAGAGTGTACTGACGAGGAAGTAAAAGAAATTATCTTCGCTTCGGGTATCAAAGGGAAACACGATAGCTACAAGAGTTTAGAGATTATTGAAGAACTAGGGAAGGGCGATAATTCTCGTCTAGACGCTTGCAATCTTGATAGAAACAAAGTCAAGAGGCTTACTAAATATTCAGGAATCCCTAAGTCTAAATCTACTAAACATCTTAAGGATGAGATTCATACCGATACAGTCGAGCCTTGTACTGATTATAAACCTATTTTCTTATGTCCTCTTCCTCAAGAAGAATATCAAGATTTAATGAGTCTTTTAAAGTCAATAGATAAAGACCTAGTACTATCTCTAATACAATTAAAGAACGAGTATAAGAGGTTAAAAAATGTCTAAAAAGAAAGATAAGACAGAAGAATACGCTAACGGCTATATGACAGGCTATATAGAAAGTTTAAAAAAGGTATTAGGGTGGATTGAAAGCGGTTTATTACTCACGGAAATACACAATAAGATTTCTTTTGAATTAAAGAGGCTAAAGAGTGAATAATTATTACTCACATTATAAGTGCAGATTCGAAACAATATTTGCTCCTGGAACACGGATGTTACAGAACGGCTTTCCGCTTAAAGCTGATACTCATCAATCATGTACAGGCTTCTGTAAATTTTGCCTCGGTGATGAATTTAGAGAGTCAGTTTTAAAACGTAACGGAATTCAACAGAATAAGAAGGTAGCTAGGCTTCTTGATATTAAAAAGTTCTCTCGTTTCGTAGAAAACGCCTATCAAAATAAACATACCTCTACTCCTTTTATGGATTGGGCTATTAGAAATAAAGGTTTCATTGAATTAGGTACTACAGGCGAGACTTTTCAGAAAGAAGATTTGTTTTTTAGAACGAGTTATAATTTCTTAAAGATTTGTTCAGAATATCATATTCCCTTGTTTATGAATACTAAACTAGGACTTATTTGTGAGAACGAAGAGTATTTTAATCTTTTAGCTGACTATAAAGCCCCTATTATTGTGTGTGCATCTTTTTCTACAACAGATGACGCTGACGGAAAGATTTTAGAGCCTTTAACTCCTCTTCCTTCAGTTAGGCTTAAAACACTTAAAGCTTTAGGACAATACTCTCATATTAAGACCTGTATTTACGCTTCTCCTTTTATTCCGAGTATCACAAATAAAGACCCTGAGAAGTATATTAAAGATGTTATGGAAGCGGGAGCGTTTTGTGTTCATTTGAGGGATTTCTTTATTCAGGGAAGTATTAGAAACAATTACTATTGGAAACAATATATTGAAAAAAATAAAGAGTTTCTTGAGCCTTTCCCTGGAGGATATCACGTAAACTATGCAACTAAAAAGAAATTCTATCAAAAGTTTACTGAATTAGGAAAACAATATAATCCTCAGTTTGAAGTAGTAGGGATGAAGGCTAAGTGGTTTGAATTGAATCCTTTTCACGGGAAAGCTGTTTATGATTATCTTCCTAAAGAGTTTAAAGACGGAGTTTCTGATTTTACGGCTATCCCTATCCTAAGAAAGATTAGAGAGCGTTTAAATGAACCTCAGTTACTTGTCTATAATAAACTAGGACACGACCCTAAGAAGATTAGGCTTCCTGAGCGGATTAGGAGTAACGAGGGTAATATCAATAATGTTATGGATTCGAAGTCGAACTGTTCTACTCCTGACGTACAATATGAGTTGACAGGAGAAGAGTGGTTAAAAGGAGTGACGTGGAATGGATGGACGAAGGATGAACCTAGCGGATTTATGAGTGAACTAGACTATATCTTTCCTGTCAAAGGAGCTAAAGGATACACTAAAGACGAAGACGGAAATTATCTTTACGCTTATATTCCTAAAGAACATTTCGGATTAGTTAAAGATGAAAGTAAAACTCGTTTATTTACGCCTACAGAAATGAAAGAGTTTAAAAACCCTTATGTCGATATTCTTGATGTAGGAAAGTTTTATATTCCTGAAAGACAAAGAGGAACGGAGGATAAATTTCTTGTCAAAAAAGATTAAAATAGCTTGTTTTTCTGATAATCACGGAAAAATAGTAGAAAATATCCCTAACGCTGATATTGTTATCTGTTCGGGAGATGTTACTTATGACGGAACGAGATGGAATTTAGATAGGTTTATAAGGTGGTTTTCTAAGCTTCCTCATAAAGAAAAGATATTTATAGCGGGTAATCATGATTTTTGTTTACAAAATGATGTTTGTAAGGCTATGATTCCTAAGGATATAGTCTATCTTGAGGATAGTTTGTATGTATCTAAAACAGGATTAAAGATTTACGGAAGTCCTTATACTCCTAAGTTTTTTGATTGGTGTTTTATGAAAGAACGAGGAGATGAAATAACAGAAGTATGGAAAAAGATTCCGAAAGGAATAGATATTCTAGTAACTCATGGGCCAGCTCTAGGTATTTTAGATAAGAATAAGAGAGGACAGGAGTGCGGTTGTTACGATTTAGGGCGTTATATTAGTAAACTTAAACCTAAGGTTCACATATCTGGTCACATACATTCGGGAAGGGGACAAAAAACAGTCGGTAAGACTCTATATGTTAATTGTTCTATTCTAGATGATGATTATGACTACGTATATGAGCCTTACTTAATCGAGGTGGTAAAAAATGATAAACTTTAACGGAAAAGTTACAAATAGACCTTACTTTATTCTAAGACAGCTCTTTATCGCTTCTCTTATTGTTTTAATGTGTTGTTTATTTGTTAAGATAGCTTATTCAGAAGAAACTGAGAGTCAAAAAAGATATATCAAAAGTATAGAAGATGAAATTCAGAGACATCATGAGTTAGAGATGGCTAAGGCTCAGATTGAAGTTCTAGCTAGGTTAGAAATGGCGGGGGCTTCTAAAATTAATGTATCAAACGGAAGCTATAGTTCTTCTCAGAATAAAACTAAAATTAAAAATACTCTAACTAATAAGAGTACTCAAAAGAACACTAATAAATAAGGATAAAAATGGACAGTCCCTTTAAAATTGTCGGATATAATTTAGACGGAGTATTATGTGAATTGTTTCAACCTGATAAGTCTTTTATGAAATGTAACGGAGAAGAAAGAAAGGAAAGGAAGAAACTAAAACTTCTTCATATTAAGACAGCTAAAAAACTAAGGGATACTGAAGGAGACGAAATCTACATTGTTACCGCTCGAAAAGACGATGTTAGATTCGAAACAATACAGTGGCTAAAAAAGAACAATATTAAATATCATAAGCTCCTAATGTTACAAGAAGCTAGGACAAGACGAAATATCATAGATTTTAAACAAAGAATGATAGAATATTATCATATTGATATTTTTTATGAAGATGACCCTAAAATAGTCAGAGCTTTAAGTAAAAGATTAAAAAACGTTAATGTTATTCTTATAGAGAATCTTCTATCTAAACCAGTTCTAGAGAAGGACTTACGAGAAAGATTAAAATCCTTTAATGAGGATAAAATAGTTAAAAATAGTCCTTGACTTTTTAGCCTTTTTCGGACATTAACCATATGAGAGAACAATTATATGAAAAAACTCCTCGAAAGATACAAAAAATCAGTTTTATCTCACTTATTTAAAAGACATAAAGAGTCTACTAAAGAAAAGATGAGAAAGAGTCAGAGGGCTAGATTTGATAAAGTTAAAAAAGAAGGAGTGTTAATTTAATGACTAATAATAGAACTAACAAAACTAAAAATACTATGAAATGTAATTTCTGTAATAAAAAAAGAAATTCCTCCTTCTTCGCTTTAGCTAAACTATTAGTAATGACTGATAAAAAAGTAGTTGAAGTAGGGCTTCTTTCTTTAGTTAAGAATCTTAATCTCTATACGATTAAACACGGACTTCATTTATCGGGGTCTGAAATTATTCTTTTTCGTCCTGATATTTTTGTTAACTATCTTACGGAATATTATAAAGAAAAAATAGTATCCTATAGTTTTAAAGAGTATCAGATTTGCGAACATTGTTTTAAGGAGTATCGTCTACTCGTCCCTGAGAGATAACTAAAAAAGGAGAAAAAATGAACACACTTAAGTTAGAGAAGTTTTTTGAGCTAATCAAGGAACAGTTGTTTTACGGGGCGAAGAAGTACGCTCTAAAAGGAAGTACTTCTAGAGAGAGTACTGATGTTCTCTTTGATATTCACGGAATGACATGGCTCTTCGGAACTATGCACAAATACTGTATGAGATTCTCTAATCTTAAGCGAGAAAGAGATTTGTTGAAAATTTCGACATACGCTTATTTAGTGTGGCTTAAAAGAGGATTTTTCTGTAAGACTACAGGAACCTCTGAAGGATTAGATACTTCTTTAGCTATTAAAGAAATGTTTTTTCCTTCTTTTAAAACTCTTGTAGAGGGTTTTAATAAACACTTCTCCGTTAAAGGCGAACCTATTCAGGTTATAGCTAATCTGATGTCGATGTGGTCGGACGGAAAGTGGGATGATATTTCTGAGGAATCTATCCTCACAGTTTTCTTACTATCTTACGCTGTATGGGAAACTGATTTTGACGGTAAGGAGGGAGAAGACCAAGACGTTTTTAACGAATCTAGGGACAATTAATTATGAAAGAAGAAGATTTATTTGAAGAAGAACAGTATTTAGATACTGTAGGTTATTGTTTATATTGTAAGGAAGAAATTAAAGCCGATGAAGAATATGTTGTTAGAAATAAAGATATGTATCACTTAAACTGTTATAATAAAATGACATACTTTAATAATGAGGACTATGGAGACATTGACTCAGACAACGAATAAAAGAGTAATCTTAGTAGACTTGGGATTTTTTATGTTTAGTAGCATATTCGTTTACGCTAAAACTAGACAAGTCCCTCCTACATATACAGCTCTAAGTATGTTGATAGGAAATCTAAAGAATGTAGGTATTACTCCTGATGATTTAGTTATCTTAGCTGTAGACTCAAAAAAGGGGTCGTGGCGCAAGGAAATCGACCCAGCCTACAAAGGTAATAGAAAAGCCGATAGAGAGAAACATGATATTGATTGGAAGAAACATTTCGCTGAGTTTAATGAACTGTATGAAAGGTTAGATGCAGGAACTCCCTTTCATGTTGTAGAAGCGGAAAAGCTCGAAGCTGATGATATTATAGCTTTTAGTTGTAGATATTTTAAAGATAGAGAGTGTATTATTATATCAGTAGACGCTGATTATGAACAATTAGTAGCGTTTCCTAATGTTAAGCTGTTTAGTCCTAAATCTAAGAGATATAAGACAGTAAAAAATCCTTACGCTATCTTAGCTTCTAAGATTAGGAAAGAACAAGCGGATAACTTAATAACAGAAATTCATACCGAACTTGATTATATTAACAGAGAAAAAATTGTCAATCTTCTTAGATTACCTGAAGAAATTGATAAAAAGGTTGAGGAAGTCATCTATTTCCTCCCAGAAAAGGACTTTGACTATGATGTGATACCTTTTAAATCAATACAGGAGAAATTCAAAACAATATACGGAGATACTAAACATATTGTTTCTGAAAAAACCTTAAGTCGGGCTGAAAAACGAAAACTCCGTGAGGAGAAGCGGATTCAGAAACTTAAAGAGAAGTATGAGAAAAAAATCAAAAAAATTGAACAGAAAAATAAACTGTTCTAATCTAAAGGAGAAACATTCATGAAAGTGCTTGCAATTGGTAAGGGAGGAAAGTTTTTTAAGGTCGGTACGAGTGAGGCTGACGCTAAGTGGTATGTGACGGATGAGGTGGCTGAGTACGCTAAGACAGTAAAGAAGGGTGATGAAATTGAACTTAAATCTAGGGTTGAGGGTAGGAATAATATTCTTACTTTCATTAAGATTGTAAGCTCTAGTCCTTCTACAGGAGGCACGGCTACTACGGGAGCTACAGGATATACGAAGAAGCCTTGGACTCCTTATGAGAAGCCTCAGGACGTTCAGGATTCTATTAGGAAGCAAGCCTGTGCCCACGCAGTGAGTAGAACCTTAATCGGTCTTCAGGGTCAGTTTGATGTCAATAATGTTTGTGAAATTATTGATGTTCTGTTCGCTAAGTATCTTGATTTAACTAAGTAAGAAACAAGGGCACGCATGTACCAAGGTGGCGAGACTCCCCTGCAAGGAGACTGTGAAAGGTTCGATTCTTTTTGTGTCCAACTTCAGTACATAAACAAGAACGGTGCTAAAGAGTGAAGGAGTGGAGATGATAAGAGAAGGAGATTATATAACTGGTCACGACCCGTCATTTCACGGATTCTTTTGCGGGATTGTCATAGAAGTCACAAGCGAGAGAGTCGGAGTTTTGAAGTTCAACGAACACCCTGATGTATGGGGAATTAAGATTTACATATATTTCAAAAACAATCCAACATTCAACACTAAAAAAGGAGTAGGAAACATGAATAACACAATCATTGAAAGTTTTCCAGCAACGAAGGATGCAGTTCTTGTGGATAAATGGTTTGGGTCAAAATTTAACGACCCTATTTTCGTTCTGCTTTTGAAAGGAAAAGAAGCTGAAATCCTTGCGGAAGCGAAACGTCTTGATGGAGAATCCAAAAAAGAAAAGAAGTAGGGCTACCTGCTCGACAAGACATTTAAAATCGTAACGGTGCTAAAGAGTGAGTACTCGTCATGCTCTTTGAGGCTAAAAGCCTACCCGAAACTATCTAGGTATATAGCGACCGATGACAAACGGTAAGCCCTAAAAAATGTTTAGGGTCAACGGATAGTCGTTACGATTTATTTTTTCGGGCGTAGTGAGCGGTGGACGCTCGCCTGCCTGTAAACAGGAGTGGAGGTTGACTCCCGTGGTAGTTCGATTCTATCTGCGCCCAAATTAAATTATAAAGGAACTCATGAAAGAAATTCTCAGTAAGACAATAGAATATTTAGAAAAAGTAGTCCCTAATTTTAAAAAGACAAGAGGGAAGAATATTAACTTTACTTGTCCTCAGTGTCTTTCTGAAGAACCTACTTGTCATTTAATTTCTCCTACAGTCCCTATTATGATGTGTGCTAAGTGCGGAGAAAAGGGAAAAGGAAGACTAGGAAACGTAGCTGAATATTATTCTAAGGTAAGAAACTGTACTCAAGACGAAGTATTACAGGATATTGTCAAAGTATTATCATTAACAACTCCCGCCCCTAAGACTCTTAAAGAGTTTCTTGATTTTTATGAACAAATGAAATTTGATTTAGTTCCTGTTTCTAGGAACAATAAAGCTCCTATTGAAATGGCTTGGACTACGAAAACTCATACGGATAGAAAAGAGTGGGAGAGTTGGTTAGAGAATAAGCTGAATATAGGAGTTAAGACAGGCGAATGTTCTAATGTTACTGTTATTGATATTGATACTTCTGAAATTCCTGAAGAGATTGAAAAGCTTAAAGGCGAAGAAGTTCTTATTCAGAAGTCTCGTCAAGGGTGGCATCTATTTTATCAGTACGAACCTGAGCTTGTTACTACTCGTATTGATGAGATGAAGATTGATATTCTTAATAACGGAAAACAATGTATTCTTTATCCTTCTGAAATTGACGGATATTTTCGACAGTTTGTTACTGATTTGAAACCTATTACTAAGATGCCTCCCGCTTTAAGGGATTATATAAAAGAAAAGACAGGGAAGAATCCCGTCACTAAGACCTTCTCCGAAATTCTTAAAGAGGATATTCAAACAGAGAACTTTCATTCTGATGTTATTCAAGAAGGTAATAGAAATAACTTTATGATTCGTTTAGGAGGAATCCTAAAGAAAGAATTGAATCTAGGACAGGTTTGTTATACTTTAGATATCATTAACCGTCATTTCTGTAAGCCCTCCCTAGACCCTAAAGATTTTAGAAATCTTATTAATCAAATTGATAAATACGTTTCTAATGATTTAAATGATACAACTTCTAAAGTGTTAGCTTATCTTAAACTTGTAGGAGAAGCTACAGGACGAGATATTCAGGAAGTATTAGGAGAAAAGAAAGAGATTGTAGATAAAGTATTAGCTCATCTTATGAGAGAAGGTTTAGTTCTTCGTAAGAATAGAATGTACATAGCTGTGAAGAGAGCGGATTGGCAACAAGAGTTTCCTACGCTTTCTCCCGAAGTTCCTTTTAAAGTTCCGTATTTTAATGATGTAGCTCACTTTAATTACGGAGATATGATTCTCTTAGGTGGTAGAAGTAAGGTAGGTAAGACTACTCAAGCTATGAATATTATTAAAAGATTTGTAGCTCAAGGAGTTAAGCCTCATTATATGTACCTTGAGACTGGATGTTTTGACGAAGAAACTGAATTACTAACAAACAACGGTTGGAAGAATTTGGATAGTATACTAGAAACTGACAAGGTTTTAAGTTTAAATCCTATGGAAGGTTTTTCCGTTTATAAGCCAATTACTCATATTTTTAAAGAGAATTATAAAGGAAAAATGCTTTCGTATAAGAACGATGCTGTTGACTTTAAAATAACCCCTAATCATAAAATTTATTATAGAAGTGAGTATGAAGATTTTTATGAATTAGACGAAATTAGAGAGGTTATTAAACATAACAAGAGTATTAGATTTAAAACTAACTTTAAATTGAGAGATAATCATTTTCGTGTCTCTGAAATTAAAATAGGCGAAAAATACTTTAACAGAACCGCTTTAATGAAATTTTTAGGATGGTTTATTTCAGAAGGTAATTTGACAGGTACAGATATTCCTGAACATTCTAAAAAAAGGAAAGTTTGGAAAATTCAAATAACTCAAAGAAAAGAAGCCTATAAAAAAGAACTCTTAACTATGTTTTCTGAGCTTGGTTTTACTCCAAAAACATCGAGAGGAGAAGTTTACTATATAGACAGTAAGGAATTATATGTTTGGTTAAGAACCTACTGTTATCATCCTGAACTAAAAAGGATGAGAAGGTCTTATATTAAATATATTCCTGAAATTGTTATGGAAGCTACTCCTGATGATATTCGAGTATTTTTAGATTCTTATATTATGGGAGATGGACATTTTTCTATAAGAAAAGATGGAACAAGAATCAATCATATTTCTACAGCTCAAAAACATTTGGCTGATTCCCTACAACTTTTAATGTTAAAACTAGGAAAATCAGCTTCTTTAAAATTCTATAAAAACTCAACTCGAGGATGTTATAGAGTAACGGAAATAATTGAAAATGAAGTTCAAGTCAAAAAAGATAAAATTACAGAAGAGGATTATGACGGAAGAATATGGTGTGTAGAGACAAAGCCTTATCATTTAGTTTTTGCTAGGAGAAACGGATATTGTTATTGGTCTGGGAATTCTCGTTTCCTAAAAACGGCTCTAACTTTAGGATTAAAAGAGGGAGATTTTTATCACGCTTTCGTTAGCGACCCTACTAAAGTAGAACTAGAGAAAAACGCTGTTACTATTTTAGATTGGCTACTTATTGATAATTACGCTGAAACGGATAAAGTTTTAAAGTATTTCGTTGAACAGCTCAATAAGACTAACGGCTTTCTCATTATTTTTATGCAACTTAAGGACGGAGATAATTGGTTCGCTCCTAATATGATTCATTTCTTTCCTGCCTTAGCGGCAAGATATATATATGATAAGGTTGAGACAGGATACGGTACTACAGGAGCGTGGGTTGTAGACACTATTCGTGACCCTAAGAATCATGTTAAGGGAGGAAACTTGCCCTGTACGTATGATTGGCGAAATAAAACATTAAACTTAAACGGAGAAATAGATGAAAAAGAAGAAAAAAGGGAAGAAACTCCCTTCTAATAAAGAAAGATGGACATATTATTGTTTTATTGATAAACAAAAAGATATTCTTTCGGAGTTTTGGTTTCATCCTAGTAAAGGTTATATAGAAATGTACATTGACGGAATTTTGATAGGAGAAAAGAAAGATGCCTCATAAGAAGAAAAAGCCTATGGATTACAGGGCTTTCGCTAATAAGTATTTCCGTGACCCTACTCATCATTTACCTATGATATCAGGGACAGGACATAATACTCCTAAATATATATCTCCTAATATTAAGGAAGCTAAGAAATTAAGGAAGTATAAGACATTACATGAGTGTTATTGCGGTAATACAGACGAGAGGGAATCTATATTAAGAAATACTTTAATGTTCCTTAATAAGAAAGCCTTTGTAGCTTGTTCTAGATGTACAAATTCAATGAAATTGAAAAGAATCGAGGAAAATATATTTGTTATCATATATTTATACACTAATTGCTTATTACAGAGTTTGAAAAGAAAATAGGAAGACCTCTTAAGAGGAATATTACAGTTCTCGGACTCGATACAGCGTCGAAGAGCGGTTTTTGCGTTCTCAAACTAACTAAGAAAAAACTAACATATAAGTTAGGAACTTTTAAAGTAGATACTAAGGATACTAATTTTAGATATAACGGTATTATTGATTTCTTTCAAGAGCTAATAAAACCTGAATATAAAGTCGTTATAGAAGATACTTTCTTTAGGTTTAACCCTCGAATGTATTGTATGATATCCCGAATCGGAGCTATCGCTTATACTTTAGCTCATTTAAAAGGATGTGAGGTAGATTATTTATACTGTACTTCCGCTAGAAAGAGTTTAGGTTTAAAAGGTAACGGGAAAAAAGCCGATGTTCAAGCTGATTTTAAAAGAATGATAGGAATTGAGATTGAGGACAATGACGCTTGTGACGCTATGATATTAGCTATTTCAGGAGCGTTAGCTAAACTAATTTAACCATAATATTTCACTTGACAAATTTAAAAACATATGATAGAATAGAGGGTCTATGAGTAAAGAAGAAAATAAGAAACAAGTTAAAGGATTGAAACAAATGAGGGGTAAGGGAGAATTAACTCACTGTAGTAACTGTAACTGTTCTCGATACGCTCCCTGCGGTTGTCAAAAAGGAGAGAAAAAGAAATGAAGGAATTAGTCGCTTTAGGTTTTTTACTGTTAGGAGTTGTAGGCGGTATTTATGTAGGTTGTTATGAGTTCTTTATTAAGGGAATTGTTTTAATTCTTGATACTATTAAAGCTACTCCTATTAATTCTTTATCTTTAGCGATAGGGATTTTTAAGGTAATGTTTTCAGCTTTCTTTGGATGGTGTACATTTGGATTATGTTTGCTTATCTCACAAGCGATAGATGAGTGTTAAATGTCAGACCGCAATAATCCGTTAGAACACTACGTCGCTAATCATTTAAAAGAAGTAGATGAATATGCGAGAAAGACCCGTGGAAGTGGATGCGGAAACGAGATAGGAGATGTGAGTAACAAGTTCTTTCACATCGAATGCAAGAGAAAGATGACCCGTGAAAACTTTACTTTTGATAGGAAGGTATGGTTGAAACACCTGAACGGATTACCTATTGTAACTAAGAAGATTCCTTTTATGTGTTTTGAGAATAAACTGAATGAAAGATATGTAGTCATTGAAGCGGAAGACTTTTTTAAAATTGTTAAAAATCTCATAAAAGAAAAGGGAGAAATTTAGAATGACGAAGGTTAAGTTGAATAAGTTGTGGAACTCACAGAAGGCGTTAGGGGCTTTAAATATTATCAAAGATTTACCTATTAAGACGAGTTATTGGATAGGGAAGAATACTAAGAAGGTTTCTAAAGAAATTGAACTTATCGAACAGAAACGACAGGAATTAGTCAAGAAATATGGCGTAGCTAATGAGAAGAATGAAATGTCCGTTCCTCAGGAGAATATGGAGAAGTTTAGTAAGGAATTTTACGACTTTCTTGATACTGAAATTGAAATAGATTTAAGGCTTTTTAATATTGAGGAGTTTACAGGAAAAAGCGGATTGACAGGGCAGGACATGTTACAGCTTGATTTTCTTTTTCAAGATAATGAACCTAAAACAGAGGCTAAGTAAAATAAGATGGGACGACCGAAAAAAATCAAATCTACTGAAGTTCTTGTGAAAGAAGCTGAGACTGAAATAAAGAAAGCCGTAGCTGATAAACACGATGACGCTCGTAAGGCTGAACTTCGTAAACTTCTTCAGGATATTAACAAGAAGTACGAGATTGACGCTGTTCACTTCGGAAGCGAAGAGAAGGAGTGGGAGAAGATTGGATTCGGAGTTCCTCCTATTGATGAGATGTTAGGGGGCGGTATTCCTAGAGGTAGGTTTTCTGTCCTCTGGGGGCCACCCAAAACAGGTAAGACTACTCTTGTCTACAATATGATAGCCGAGGCTCAAAAGAAAGGATTGACTGTTTGTTTGATGGCTCTTGAGGGATTTGACGCTGAAAGAGCTAAACTTTTCGGAGTTGATTTAGAAACTCTCGTTGTAGGTCGTTTTCCTAAAGCTGAACAGTCTTTAGACGCTGTAATTAAATTGTCTAAAGAGAAGCTAGTTGATGTTATCATTGTCGACAGTATCCATAGTATGTCCCCTAAGGGAGAACAGGAAGAAGGTAAATCAGGGAAAGAGAAGAGTACTGAGGCGGATACGATGGCTCTCCTAGCTAGGAAATTGTCTCAGTTTTTCAGGATGGCTACTGACCCTGTATATCGAGGAAACGTAGCGGTTCTTCTTATCGGACAGACTAGGACTAGTGTAGGGTTTATCGCTTTTGAACAATTAAGCGGAGGGAACGCCCTATTACACTCAGCTAAATTGATTTTTCATATTAGGAGAGGACAGAAGGCTGACGCTCCTGTTAAACGCTTTAAAGACGATGAAGGGAAGAAACAGGAAATTATTATCGGCTTTGATACAGCGATTAAACTTGAGAAGGTTCAAGTTCCTAATTGTAGTCCCGAAGGTTCTGAACTTCACCTTCCTTACCACTATGATAAAGGATTTGTATGGGAGTAAATTCTTTTAGTATCGGGAATCCTAACTACACTATTCATAATGACGATTGGAGTGGAGAATAATGGCTAAGAGTTCTA
>Ga0116182_1002371_pt1 | contig 18637 bp, 13 predicted proteins | sample AD_UKC077_MetaG_FD_89805 | JGI IMG/M metagenome (GOLD analysis project Ga0116182, IMG submission 89805) | Active sludge microbial communities of municipal wastewater-treating anaerobic digesters from USA - AD_UKC077_MetaG | ecosystem: Engineered > Bioreactor > Anaerobic > Digestate | place: USA...
AAACGTTGTTGCGGGCGAGGACGCCCGCGCTCCCGACTCGCCTACTTCCCTTTTCGCCCGGAACCCAGAACCTTCGCGAACCCCGGCCACCAACCGATTACCCGCGCCGCGCACGCCATCGCCCAAAGCGCCGTTTCCTCCAACCACATCGAGGGCGTGGAGATCGACCACTCCCGTATCAGCACGGTCATTTTCGGGTACCCCGCACGCAACGACCGCGACGAAGAAGAGGTCGCAGGTTATCGTGATGCCCTGAATCTCATCCACACGCGCGGCGCGAAGTTTCCGGTCTCGGGAGAAAACATCCTCACGCTCCACAAGCTCAGCCTCGGCGAGCTGCTGGAGGCCTACAGCGTTCTGCGTCTTCGCATCCCCGCGGCCAGGGTGGGGCAGGCATTCCTGCCTGCCGCTCAGCCAGAAACCGCACTCCCCCTCCGACTCATCCCCATCGCAGACAGGCATGTCTGCGCCACCCGCCACCGCTGACCTCTGACCTCTGACCTCTGACCTCTGACCTCTGATCTCTGTCCCTCTATTTCAGCACTTTGCGCAGGCGCTGCATGGCCTCTTCCACGTTCTCGCGGCTGTTGAAGGCGCTGATGCGGATGAAGCCCTGGCCGCAGCGGCCGAAGCCCGCGCCGGGCGTCGTGACCACCTGCGCGCGCTTCAGCAGCTTGTCGAAGAATTTCCAGGAGTCCTTGCCGACGTTGACCCAGATGTACGGGCTGTTCTCGCCGCCGGTCATCGCAAAGCCGAGATCCGCCAGCGTGCTCCGGATGAGCGCGGCGTTGCCGAGATAGAAGTCGACCAGCGCGCACGTCTGCGCCTTGCCCTCCGGCGAATACACGGCCTCGGCCGCGCGCTGGATCGGATACGAAACGCCGTTGAACTTGGTGGTGTGGCGGCGGTTCCACAGCGGATGCAGCGCCACCGCTTCGCCCTTTTTGGTGTAGGCCATCACCGATTTCGGCACCACCGTGAAGGCGCAGCGCGTGCCGGTGAAACCGGCCGTCTTGGAAAAACTGCGGAACTCGATCGCCACGTCGCGCGCGCCTTCGATCTCGTAGATGCTGTGCGGCAGCGCCGGATCGCGGATAAAGGCTTCGTACGCGGCGTCAAACAGGATCAGCGCCTTGTTCGCCTGCGCGTAACGCACCCAGGCGGCGAGCTGCTCGCGCGTGGCGGTCGCGCCGGTGGGGTTGTTCGGAAAACAGAGGTAGATCAGGTCGACCGGCTGCTCGGGCAACGCCGGCACAAAGCCGTTTTCGATCGTGCTGTCGAGATAGACCAGCCCTTTGTAGCGGCCTTTGCCGGCCTTGCCCGTGCGCCCGGCCATCACGTTGGTGTCGACATAGACCGGATACACGGGATCGGGAATGGCGATCGTCACTTTATCGGCGAAGAGTTCCTGAATGTTCGCGGTATCGCACTTCGAGCCATCGCTCACAAACACCTCGTCCGCGTCAATCTGAGCGCCGCGAGCCTGGTAATCGTTCTGCGCGATGGCCTGGCGCAGGAAATCGTAGCCCTGCTCCGGACCGTACCCGCGGAAACTCGCGCGGGCGGCCATCTCGTCCACCGCCGTGTGCAGCGCCGCGATGCAGGCCGCCGGCAGCGGCTCGGTCACATCGCCGATGCCGAGGCGGATGACCTTCTTCGCGGGATGCTCGGCCTGATAGGTTTTCACCCGCTTGGCGATTTCGGAAAAGAGATAGGAAGACTGCAGCTTGGCGTAGTGCTCATTCACTCGGATCATGGTGTGCGTTCCTTTCAATTACGTCAGGGGACAGGCTGCGCGGCCGGCGCGTCGTCGCGGACCGGCGTCAGCACCCAGCGTTTATTGTACCAAAACCATTGTTCGGGCGCTTGCCGGATGGCGGCGTCGACGCTCGCGAGGACAGCCTGCGTGATACGGCGGGCGTCCTCTTCTTTGCTCAGCGCGGGATCGGGAAAGATGGCGGGGAGGTGATCAAAACCGTGATGCCCCCACCCCTCGCGCCGTAGGATCGCCGGAATGACCGGCACGCGGGCGGTGATCGCGAACATCGCCATGCCGCGCCCGACATTGGCGGTCGCGCCGAGAAACGGCACCTTCAGGTCGGGCGTATAGACCCGCACATCCGGCAGGATCGCCAGCGCATTACCGCCGCGCAGCAGCCTGATGATCTGCTTGAGCGTGCCGCCGCCGCGCTCGAGGATGGTCATGCCCGATTCGCGCTGGCGGTTGATCCACGCGTTCACCAGCGGATTCTTCTGTTTGCCGGCGATGCTGAACATCCGGATACCGTAGCGGTGGCAAGCCCAGCCGGCAAGATCCCAGTTGCCCATGTGCGGCACCGCGATGACGGCGCCCCCGTGTTCCGCGATCAGCGCCTGAACCGCGCCGATGTGGTCGCGGAATGCCGGGATGTGGCGGTCGATCCAGGCGCGGTCGATGCGCGGCGCCCGCATCATCTCCACAATGTTGAACGCCATATTCCGCAAGGACAGCCAGGCGATCCGGCGCACCGAGCGGGCGGGTGTCGCGGCTCCGAACACCTCGCGGATACGCCGCGCCGTTTCGCGCCGCCGGAAGCGGAACAGGTGGAAGGCCAGGGCGGCAACACCCCAGGCCACCGCCAGCGCCGCCCGATACGGCAGCACGGCGAGCAGGCCGGCCACACCGCGCAGCGCACCGTACTCGATGAGATGTTGAATGCGATATCGCATGAAGGGTTGATACCGTAGCAAAAGTGACGGGCCGATTCGAGAGCGGATTTCAGATAGGTCGCGCGTGGGGCGCTGCCGCGCGTCGTGTTTCCCGTGGCACAATGACCGGCCATCGCCTATACTGTTTTTGTGCTACACGAACGGATAGTGCGTATCGTCGCTTGTGTATGCGGCATAACCTGCCTCGCCGCAGCCACGCCCCCTGTTGTGATCTCCGAATTCATGGCCGAGAACAACGGATTCTGTTATGACGGATTCGGCAACGCCTCCGACTGGCTGGAACTGCAGAACACCACCAGCCGCGCGATCAACCTCGCCGGCTGGTCGCTCTCTGACAATGCGGGCACCCCGGCCAAATGGCTGCTGCCCGCCGTGACGCTGCCGCCTTGGGGGACCCTCCAGATCTGGGCCTCCAATGCCGACCAGACCGATCCGGCGGGCGAGCTGCACACCAACTTCGCGCTGAGTAAAAACGGCGAATTCTTAGGCCTCTACGACGCTGACCGCATGCCGGTCCACGCCTACAGCCCCAGCTTCCCGCCGCAGGTTGAGAACATCGCGTACGGGCTGGCCGTCACGCTGGTGGACGACACGCGCCGGCTGGTCTCCAACACTTCGCCGGTCCGCGCGCACTGTCCGGCTGACGCCGCGCTCGGCACCGTCTGGCGCGGCCAAGCGTTCGATGACGCCGACTGGCTGGCGGGCCTGCTGCCGGCCGGCTACGGCACGAAAAACCCCTCATGGGTCTCGCAGGTCAATCTGAGTCTGTTGGGAATCGCCCAAGGCCGGCCCGGCGTCTACCTGCGCATCCCGTTCGAACTGACCGACGCTGCGGCCGTTCGCTCGCTCGCGCTGACCCTGACGTACGATGACGGTGCCGCGCTCTATCTGAACAGCGGGTTCGCCTTCGCCGCGAACACGCCGTCCCCCGAGACCCTGACGCACGCCAGTTATTCCGCGTCGATATTGGGTGACCCGGCCACTGCTGCGGCGGTCGACCTCACCTCCCGCACCAACCTGCTGACCGGCGGCGTCAACATGCTGGCCGTGCACCTCATGAACTGCAACGCGACCAGCAGCGATCTCTTTCTCAAGCCCTCCCTGGACGCGGTCGTCCGCACGCTCTACGCAACGAACGAGCCCTCCTACCTGATTCAAGCGTCGCCCGGGGTCCTGAACGGTGACGCATCGATCCTGCGCCTGCCGCAGACGGTTGCGTACTCTCATGCTGCCGGCATCACCGTCACCCCCTTCACCCTGACTCTGAGCGGTAGCGCGCCCGGCCAAACCATCCGCTACACGACCAACGGCGCGGTGCCCGAACTCGGCAACAGCCTGCTTTACAGCGCGCCGCTGCCAGTCTCCTCCTCGCTGCACATCCGCGCCCGCGTGTTCGACGCGCTCGGACGCAGCGGCAATCCAACGACCGCCATGTACACCTTCCACGCCTCCGACTCCGCCACGCTGGCCTTCACCAGCGGCCTCCCGATCCTCGTGCTGCGCGAGAACGACCCGCTCCGCACCGGCATCCCCACCGTTGAATCGTCGATCTACACCGCCTGTTCCGCCCACCTGATCGAGCCCGTCAACAGCAGCGCCGCGCTCACCGGCCCCGCCACACTGACCCGCCGCGCAGGCATCCATGTTCGCGGTTCGTCGTCCGCCGGCTTTCCCAAAAAGCCCTACGCGCTCACCTTCTGGGGCGAAGACGACGACGACCAGAAGGTCAGCATCACCGGCTTCCCCGACGGCTCGGACTTCGCGTTGATCGGTTGCTGGAATTACGACCGCACCTATCTGCACGACGCCTTCATGTTCGATCTCTCGCGCCAGCTCGGCCGTTACGCTCCGCGCACGCGCTGGGTGGAGGTCTTTCTCATCGGCAACGAAACCGCCAACCTTTCTGCCGCCAATTACCACGGACTCTATGTCCTGGAGGAACGCATCCGCGTCGGCAACGAACGCCTGCCGATCGACGATATCGTGACGCCGGGTGACACGGCGCTGCCGGCCCTCTCTGGCAGCTATCTGTTTAAAGCGGACCGCAACGACCCCGACGAGTTTTATTGGCGCACCGCGCGCAACTTCCCCAACAGCGCCGGACGTTACATGGTCCTTGACCGGCCCAAGCTCGACGAGGTCCAGCCAGCACAAAGCCTCTACATCATCCATGCCTTCAACGAGTTTGAGAACACCGTTTACGGGGCAGACCCCATGCATCCCGAGACCGGCGTCGGCCGCTGCATCGACCTGCTGTCGTGGGCCGACTTCCACATCATGAAGACCTACTCGATGGATGTGGACATCTTCACGCTCAGCTCCTACTTCCACAAGGACCGCGGCGGCAAGATCATGGCCGGACCGGTCTGGGATTTTGACCGCTCGCTGGGGCCTTATGGCTATCCGGAAAGCACATATCCCAACGTCAAACGCTGGGACGCATGGACTTTTGCCTCGGAGCCGTTCACCCGCAACGATTTCTGGGGCCGGCTCCACGCCCAGCCCGCCTTCCAGCGCCTCTACTGGGACCGCTGGTTCGCGCTACGCCGAGGCACCCTCTCCAACACCAATCTGGCGGCCACCATCGGCAGGCTGCACGCGCAGCTTCCCGAAGCGGCGGCCACGCGCGACTACGTGAAGTGGGGGCAGTGGCCGACCAACGACGTCTTCGGCCGCACCCACTCCGGGGAGATCGCCTGGATGACCTGGTTCGCCACTAACCATGCCACATGGATCGACCAGAACTTCAAGCAGAAGTGCGCCGTGCTGCGCGCGCCGGTGCTCGATCCGGCATGCCGCATCCAGCCGGCCGGCGAGCCGTTGACGGTGACACTCACGGCACCGGAGGGCGACCTCGTTTACTACACGCTGGACGGCAGCGATCCCGTGCTCTGGAACAACCTGCCCGCCCCGCAGGCGCGTGCGTGCCGCCCCGGCATGTCGGTCCAGCTCACCGCCTCCGCTGCCCTCTTCGCCCGCGCCACCACCCGCGCGCACGACACGTGGAGTCTCGCCGCGCGGGCGGAGTACCTGCTGGGCGGACGCCGCGCCCGCCCCGGCGACATCCTGATCAGCGAGATCCATTATCATCCGCGCGTTGACGCCGCCGACCCGCAGTCGGAGTGGCTCGACCGCGGCTACGAGTTCGTCGAGCTGGTCAACGTCGCCGGCTGCGACATCAGCCTGGCGGGTTGCCGCTTCCCGCAAGGCCAGCCCGCGCACGCGCTTATCTTGGACGGCCCCATCCTCAAACCGGGTGAGCACGCGGTCCTCGCCCGTCATGAGGAGGCGTTCCGGCATCGCTACGGCAGCGCGGTCACGCCTGTCGCCTGCTGGACCTACGGCGGACTTGCCGACAGCGGCGAAACGGTCGCGCTTCTAGACGCGCAGGGACGCGTGCTGGATAAGGTCGCGTACGGCACCCGCGGCGAATGGCCCCGCTCGGCGGACGGCGGCGGCGACTCGCTCAATCGCGCGGATTTCAAGCCTTTTGCGCCCAGCCGTTGGCAGGCAGGCGTTCCGACCCCGGGGCGCGGCGGATACTCAGAATGGTTCGGCCTGCGAGGGCTCACGTCGCTCGACGGCGATGCGGACGGTGACGGCGTGCCGAATCTGGTTGAGTACTACACCGGCGCCGACCCGCTGGATCCCGCGGACGGCGGACGCTCCTCCATGCAGGGCTTTGCGGCGGACGGCACAGGCGTGAGCGTCTCCTACTATCAGGCTTACGACCGACCCGACGCTTGGGCCTCGCTTAAAGAGTCCGCCGATCTGCTCGAATGGTATGACACCGACAGCCGCTACCTGCGCTGCCAGGACACCGGCGACGGCTATCTGTGGACCGTGGAAATCCCGGCCGAGGAACAGGATGCTTATCCGCGCCGTTTCTTCCGGCTGGTGGTATGGCCCGCTACGGCTTCACAAAGCGGCGGCACCTTACCTTCGCCTCTTTCAGCAACTGTTCAGTCTGGGCCGTAAAGGCATAGTCACCGCCGTAAACCACCTCGCGGATGCCGGCGTTGATGATCATCTTGGCGCACGTCAGGCAGGGGCTGATCGTCACGTAGAGTGTCGCGCCGGCCAGGCTGGTACCGTGATAGGCAGCCTGGCAGATGGCATTCTGCTCGGCATGGACGCAGATGCACTCTTCCAGACTGCTGCCCGAGGGTGCCGTGCCCGCGCATCGCGGGCAGCCGCCCTCGAAACAGTTTTTGACCCCGCGCGGCGTGCCGTTGTATCCCGTCGATATGATGCGGTTCTCCGACACGACGACGGCCGCGACCTTGCGCCGTGAGCAGTTGGCACGTGTCGCGACAACATGTGCGATCTCCATAAAATAGGTGTCCCAATCCGGACGCGGATCAACACGCTTCTTCTTTGCTGGCATGGACGACATCTCCTTTAAAGGATTTTACTATACCACACCGACGGGCCGCACTGTCCAGCGTCGCACCGACATTTTTACTCGCTTCCGGCCTGATCGCATATTACAGTGTCTACCATATGCAACGTTGCGGAGGTCCTCATGGTCATCGATGTGCACGTTCACACTTTCCCGGACGATATGGCGGCCCGGGCGCTTGAAAAACTTGTCGCAAAAGCAGATCGCGCGATCGCCCCCGTCGCGGACGGCACGGTCGCAGGCTTGCTGGACCAGATGCGCGCCCATGCGGTCGACTATGCCGTGGTCTGTCCCATCGCCACCCGGCCCGCGCAGTTTGACGGCATCCTGGCCGAGGCCCTCGCGCTGCGCGACGGTGAGCGTGGCGGCGAGGCCGCGCGCCATCTGATCCCGTTCGCCTCGGTGCATCCGGCTGACGAGGCGCGTTTCGCCCACCTGCAACAGGTGGCGGAGCGCGGGATACGCGGCATCAAGATCCACCCCTACTATCAGCCCTGCGTGCTGGACGCGCCGGACATGCTGGAGTATTTCCGGTGCTGCCGAGATCTTGGCCTGATCGTTCAGTGCCACTGCGGGTTTGACATCGGCTTCCCGTTCGACCCCGTGTGCAATCCCGAGCGCATCGCCCGGGTGCTACACGACGTGCCGGGTTTGCGCCTGATCGCGGCGCACCTCGGCGGCTGGCGTCAATGGGAAGAGAGTCTGGACCATCTCGTCGGGAAAGGCCTGTATCTGGACACCTCAATCCTGGCCATGAATGCCACGGAAGAGGCCCCGCAACGCGTTCTGCGCGAACACCCGGCAGACCGGCTGCTGTTCGCCACCGACTGGCCGTGGCTGAGTTTCCGCGACGGCATCGACTTTGTCCGTTCCGCCCGGCTGGGAGCAAACAATGAGCGTGCCGTGCTGGGCGGCAACGCTGCACACCTGCTGGGCATCAGCGTGCCGGCACCGTGGTGAGGCTGCCCCACTGCGCCGGTTGCTCACGCTGACGCGCCGCCCGGCGTTCAGCCCGGCTGCGACTGGCGCAACTTGTAGATGCGCTCCATGCGGGTCGCGATGTCTTCAAAGCTGATGTCGGCCCCATAGACATCTTTGTAATAACCAAAAGCCTTCTCGATGTCACCGGCCTCTTCGGCCAGTTTGCCGAGCGCGAACACCACCTTCTTCTTGAGCTCGTCCATGATCGGCAACTGTTCGTTGGCGGTCTCCAATTGCATGATGGCCATGTCGCGCTGACCCTTGCCTGCGAAGCACATCGCCAGATAGTAGAGCGATTCGATCCGCTCTTTCGGGCTGCGCTGCGAAAGCTGGAACTGGCCGATCGCGTCGTCGTGATACCCGTACTTGAAGTACTGCAAACCGAGTTCATAGCGCAACTTGAGGTCGTTCGGGTAACGCTGCACGCGGGCGCTCAGATCGTCGAAGATGAACTGGTTCATCTCGGTTTCCATATCGGCCGCGCCGGCTGCGTCGCCGGCCGCCTTCAGGGCATCGATCTTCGCTTCAAAGGCCGAGATACGGGTGGTCGTAATCGCGCGGTCCAGTTCAGGGTCGGCGGCATTCACGCCGCGGGCCGATTCGAGAACGTCCACCGCTTCATCAAACCGTTTGTTCTGCGAAAGCAGCCGCGCCAGCGCACGATAGTAGTTGAGGTTGTTCGGTTCTTGCTCGATGCGGGCGCGCGCCTCCTCGATCAGGGCATCCGCATCGGAGCCGGCGACGACCGCCTTGGCCTGCATATCCAGTTTCTTCGCCTGATCCTTGTTGGCGATCAGGTCGCGGTAAGCGTCCTTCTTGCCCGCCGCCTCTTCCCAGCCGGCCGCCATGGTCACGCGCGCCTCGGCATCCTTGAGCTGTTTGAAGATCACCTGGTCATTGGGCAGGTACGCATTCAACTTCACATAGGCGTCGCGCGCCTTGGTGTAGTCGCCGACCGCCATGTAATAGTCTGCCACCCGACGCAACAACTGCATGTCGTCCGGATTGTTTTCATAAGCCGCCTCGACCGTGAACAATGCGGCCTCGGGGTGGCCGGAAGCTTCGGCGACCTCCACCGCAAGCTCCACATTCTGAGAGTGCAGCGGATTCATCGTCAGCAGCTTTTCACATTCGATAAGGGCCGACTCTTGTTTCCCGGCTTTCAATAGGCCCGCAATCTTCATGCGCATCATGGCCGCGCTGACTTCCTGCATCTTCGCGGACAGACCGCTCTTCTTCTCTTTGCGGTACTTTGCGATCTGCGTGGCGCGCAACACTTTGCGTGCCCGAGAGAAGCCGGGAGAAAGCGACACGCACTGCATCAGCAGGTCAATCGCGATGTCGTGATTGCCGCGCTCGAAAGCCGCAACGCCCTTGTTGAAATAGTTCTGAGCCTGCTGCGCTGTCTGATCGGTTCGTTCGCCTGCCATAGAAAATCCTGCGTTTGCTTTTTCCTAACACCTTACGGTAAATCGGAATTATAGATTCAGGGGGGATTCCGCGTCAAGACGGGACTCGGACGATTTCGGGGTCGGTGGGCGGCAGAGGTACGCGAGTTGAGCGCGTGTTTATGCGAAGCACAGTCGGGCGCGGGCGCCCCCGCCCGATTACGACGATTTCATAGCCCGGGCACGATTCACCTCCTCATTCCTGACTCCCAGCTCCTCCTGTCCCGCCAACGGTTTGCACCGCCCCTCCAGCAGGTCCAGCAGGTGGCCGAGAATGCGCCGCGGATAGGCCTGCGGGCTGGAAAAGGCCTCGTCCTCCGCCACGCGTCCGGAAAAGGCGCGGATGGCCGGCAGCAGCGGCCGCGCCGCCTCGCCCAGGCGGTCCAGCGCGTTGCAGGCCTGCAGCGAACACCATGGTGCGCTCAAATCCTCCATCGCGCGCTGCAAGACCGGCAGCGCGAGGTCGCACCGCCCCTGCCGCGCCAGCGCATCGGCCGCCGCCACGCGCACGTAACCGGAAGCGTCGGCGCACAGCGCGGTCAGCACCGGCGCGGCTGAGACCGCCTTGCGGCCGAGGATGCCGAGACCGATCGCGGCCCACCAGCGCACCGGCATCGCGGGGTCCCGCGCCGCCCGCACGAGCGCCGGCAGGTTATCCGCGTCTTGGGCAGAGGCCAGCAGCGCCGTGTCCAGCGTCTGCGCCAACGGCCACGCCCCAGCGCGGCGCGACGCTTCAAAGCCTTGCTCCTCGCACCCCTCCGGCAGCAAGCCGTTATCGACCGTCGCGAGCATGTGGTCCCGCAACGCGCGCCGCATCTCATCCAAGCGGCCGGTCTGTTCCGCGCGGCCCGCGAGATTCACGACGTTGTCGGGGTCGTTCGCCAAATCGTACAGCTCTTCAGACGGCTTGCGGCCCCAGAACATCGCCGTGGCCGGCGTGAGTCGCCCCTCTTCGGCCAGGCGCGCCCACGACTGGTAGCCGCGCGCCCGAAACATATAGCTCAGCGGCTCCACATACGGGATCTCCGGCCGGAAGTTGCGAATATAGAGCCAGCGCCCGTCAGTCACCGAGCGCACCATGTCGTATCGCTCATCCATGCGGTCTCGCGAGCAGAAGGCCAAGCGGCGCGGCGTTTCCCCCTTGCCGCCGGCAAAGGGCACGCCTTGCAGGTAGGCCGGTCGCGCCACGCCGGCGAGCGCCAGCACAGTGGCTGCGACGTCGACAAAGTGGACCGGCGAACCGACACGTGCGCCGGGCGCGGCCGGCGCGAGATGCCGCCACTTGGGCGGGACGTACAGGATCAGCGGCACATGGGTGCCGCTGGCGTGCAAGAAGCGCTTGCTGCGCGGCGTGATGCCGCCGTTGTCGCCGTAATAGATAACGATCGTGTCGTCCGCCACGCCGGCCTGCTCCAGCGCCTTCAGTTTCTGGCCGCACTGGCGGTCCATCTCGGCGATGCAGTCATACTGGCGCGCGAGGTCGGCGCGCACTTCCGGCGTGTCGGGCTGGTAGGCCCGCACGCGCATGCTGGCCGGATCGGCGGGCGTCACCTGCGGGCGCCGCTTGTCGTTCGGGAACAGGCAGCTTTCGTGCGACATCTCGTGGTTGTACACGCTGAAAAACGGCGTGTCCGGCGAAGGCCGCTGCGTCCACTCGGCCTTACGGCCGCAGGCGTCCCAGGCCTGCCGGAGGTCGATGGGCGCGTTGTAGTCGGTCTTCGCATTATTGCTGGTATAATAACCGGCCTCGCGCAGGTACGCGGGGAATCCCTTGAGCCACGGCGGAATGCGGCCTGAGGCGCGCATGTTGTGGGCCGGCCCGCAGGTGGTCGGATAGAGTCCGGTGATCAGGGTAAAGCGCGACGGCGCACAGACCGGCATGGCGAAGCAGCGATCAAAGACCACGCCTTTGGCGGCCAGCGCGTCGAGATGCGGCGTGCGCGCCTGCGCATCGCCGTAGCATCCCAGGAACGGACCGTTGTCCTCGCTGACCAGACACAGGATATTGGGCCGCCGCGCGGAGCCGGTTGCGGCGGCGAGGTCCAGCAGCGGCGCGGCGGCGACACCGCCCGCGCACTGCCGCACAAACGATCTGCGTGAAACAGATTTCATGGTGCCTCCTTGTCATACCCGTACAGAATCACTCCCTGAACGCGCCGCGCACAGCGCGGGGTTCAGGCACGCATCGGGCCGGAAGGCCTGCCACACGTGCTGGCTGCCGTCCGGGATCTGCAGGCGGATCGCCGCGTAGTCGCTCCCGGACAGCAGCGGATCCACGCGCGTGGTGCGGAACTGATGCGCCACGCCGGAGCCGGCGATCAGCGCGACGCTGGCGCGCAGCGCCGCGATGTCACAGGCGGGCGTGCCGGTCAGCGCCGCGTAACGCGCCCACGGTGCTTTGACATCCATCGCGACATAATCGAGCAGGCGTTCGGCGAACAGGGCGCGCAGCACCGTCGGGCGCGAGCCGTTGGTGTCGAGTTTGATATGCAGGCCGAGCGCGCGGAGGCGGCGCAAAAGCGCCGGCAACCCGGCGTGCAGGGTCGGCTCGCCGCCGGTCACCACCACGCTGTCGACGCGCGTGCGGCGCGACGCGAGCGCGTCGGCCACCGCTTCCGCATCGCAAGACGCCGTGCCGTCGGGCGGCTCGGCAGGCACAAGGTGAGGGTTGTGGCACCAGGGGCAACGGAAGTTGCAGCCCTGGGTAAAGAGCACCGAGGCGACGCGCCCCGGGTAGTCGCAGAGGCTGAGCGGGACAAAGCCGGCGAGCGTCATCGGGCGGGAGCCTGGGCCACCCGGTAGGTTTTGCGCTGGCGGAACTCATTCTGTTTGCCTTCGTTCCACTGCTGGATGGGCCGGATGTAACCCACCACGCGCGAATAGACCTCGGTGCGCCTTCCGCAGCGCGGGCAGGCGTGGACCTCGCCGGCCAGGTAGCCGTGCTCCTCGCAGATGCTGAAGGTCGGCGTCAGCGTGAAGTACGGCAGCCGGTAGTTCTGGCAGACCATGCGCACGAACGCCTTGACGGCCTGCGGGTCGCTGACCGCCTCGCCGACAAAGGCATGCACCACGGTGCCGCCGGTGTACTTGGTCTGGATCTCGTCCTGCAGGTCGAGGACATGCAGAATGTCGTCACTGTAGTTGACAGGAAGCTGGGTCGAATTGGAGTAGAAGGGCTCGCCCGCGCCGCCGGCCGTGAGGATCGCGGGGTAGAGCTTCTTGTCGAGCCGGGCGAGGCGGTAGGTCGTACCCTCGGCCGGCGTCGCCTCCAGATTGTAGAAGTTACCGGTCTGTTCCTGATAGTCGGCCAAGCGCGCGCGCATGAAATCCATCACGGTCACGGCGAAGGCGCGGCCGCGCTCGCTGCCGATGTCCTCGCCGAAGAGGTTGAGGCACGCCTCGTTGAGGCCGACCAGCCCGATGGTCGAAAAGTGGTTTTGCCAGTAGCAGCCGAAGCGTTCGAACACTTGGCGCAGATAAAATTTGGTGTAGGGATAAAGATCCTGCTCGGTGAATTTTTCCAAAACTTTGCGTTTGATCTCGAGGCTGTTGCGGGCCATCGCCATCAGGCGGTCGAGCCGCTCCAGGAAATCCTGCTCCGTCTGCGCGAGGTAGCCGAGCCGCGGCATGTTGATCGTGACCACGCCGATCGAGCCGGTTTGAGGGTTGGCGCCGAACAGGCCGCCGCCGCGCCGGTTCAGCTCGCGCGTGTCGAGGCGCAGGCGACAGCACATCGAGCGGGCGTCGTCCGGACTCATGTCGGAGTTGACGAAATTGGCGAAGTAAGGGATGCCGTACTTGGCCGTGACCTCCCAGAGCTTCTCCAAGCCGGGGCGTTCCCAGTCGAAGTCTTTGGAGACATTGTAGGTCGGAATCGGAAAGGTGAAGACGCGTCCCTTGGCGTCGCCCTCGGTCATGACCTCCAGAAACGCGGTGTTGATCATGTCCATCTCGGGCTGGAACTCGGCATAGGTCTCCGGCATGCTGCGGCCGCCGATGACCACCTGCTCGTTCGCGAGCGTCGACGGCGCGATCAGGTCCATCATCACGTTGGTGAAGGGGGTCTGGAAGCCGACGCGCGTCGGCACGTTGACATTGAAGATGAACTCTTGCAGCGCCTGCTTGACCTCTTTGGGGCCGAGACGGTCGTAGCGCACGAAGGGGGCCAGCAGCGTATCGAAGCTGGAGAAGGCCTGGGCGCCGGCGGCCTCGCCCTGGAGCGTGTAGAAAAAGTTGACGATCTGGCCGAGCGCGGTGCGGAAGTGCTTGGCCGGGAGGCTCTCGGCCTTGCCGGCGACGCCTTTGAAGCCGCTGCGCAGGAGGTCCTGCAAGTCCCAGCCCACGCAGTAGACACTGAGCAGGCCCAAATCGTGCAGATGCATCGCGCCGTTGTCGTGCGCCTCGCGGATTTCTGAGGGATAGATCTTGTTGAGCCAGTAGACCTTGCTCACCTCGCTCGAGATGTAGTTGTTGAGCCCCTGCAGCGAGTAGGCCATGTTGGAATTCTCGCGCACGCGCCAGTCCGCCCGGCCGAGATAGCTGTCGATCAGGTCGACATCGGCCTTGCGCACCATCTCGCGGATGCGGGCGTGCTGCTCGCGGTAGATGATGTACGCCTTGGCGGTGCGGCGGTACGGCGAGGCCAGCAGCACCTCCTCCACGATGTCCTGCACGCTCTCGACCGAAAGACTCAGGGTGTCCTGCAGCGAATGGATCAGCGTCATCACTTTCAGAGCCAGGCACCGCGCCTCTTCCGCCGCGAACTCGCCGGTGGCCTCGCCCGCCTTCTGAATGGCCGAGATGATCTTTTGGGGCTCAAACGTCTCGACCCGCCCGTCCCGTTTCTGAATGCGAAGGATCCAATCCTGCTGCACCAATTCATTCATGCCTGAAAACTCCAAAACAGATTGACAATAACATGTTCCTCGCAAGAACGGCCCGTACTCCGACATTCCTGTTAAAGAATGGTTGTTACTATATGTAGATTTCACGCTTCATGCAACCACAAAATATTGCGCTTTCATTTTTTTCGTTCCCGCGGAAACCGGAACGTGATACTCTCAGAAGAAACTTGATGGAGACACTCTCCTGAACCCCTCATGCGGAGAACAACATGGCCCTTTACGAGTATGCGCACGATCTGGACACGCCGGTCCACCCGGTCAGCGCGCCGGACTACATGCCCCGGGAGCAGATGCAGGCCCTGCAACTCCACCGCCTGCAAGGTCTGGTGCGGCGCGTGTATGACAACGTGCCGCTGACGCGTGCGCGCATGGACGAGCGCGGCGTCAAGCCCGAGCACATCCAGACGTTGAAGGATATCGCGCGGCTGCCCTTCATGATGAAGACCGATCTGCGCGACGAATATCCTTTCGGCCTCTTCGCCAGCCCGATGAATGACATTGTGCGCTTCCACTGTTCGAGCGGCACGACCGGCAAACCGATCGTCATCGGCAACACGCAAAACGACATCCTGGTCTGGCAGAACGGCTGCATGCGCGCGCTGGCGATGTGCGGCGTCCGCAGTTCAGACGTGATGCAGGTCGCTTACGGCTACGGGCTTTTCACCGGCGGGCTGGGGCTGCACTACGGCGGCGAGGGACTCGGCTGTGCCGTGCTGCCGATTTCCGGCGGCAACACCGACCGCCAGCTCATGCTGATGAAGGACATGGGGGTGACGGTCATTGCCTGCACGCCCAGCTACTTCCTGCATCTGATCGACGAAGGCATGAAGAAGGGCATCGACTTCAAGGCCGACATGAAGCTCAAACACGGCATTTTCGGAGCCGAGCCCTGGACCGAGGAGATGCGCGCCAAGATCGAAGCTCTGACCGGCATCACCGCGCACGACATCTACGGGCTGACCGAAATCTCCGGCCCGGGCGTGGCCAACGACTGCCCCCACCGCCGCGGCCTGCATGTCTTTGAGGACCACTTCTACCCCGAGATCATCGACCCCGAGACGCTGGAGCCGCTGCCGGACGGCGAACAGGGTGAACTGGTCTTCACGACCCTGTCGCGCACCGGCACGCCGATGCTGCGCTACCGCACACGTGACCTCTCGCGCATCCTGACCGGCCCCTGCCCGTGCGGCCGCACCATCCGCGCCATCGAGCGCATCAGCGCCCGCAGCGACGACATGCTGATCATCCGCGGCGTCAACGTCTTCCCGTCGCAGATCGAGGCCGGCCTGATGGCCATCGACGCGGTCCTGCCGCACTACCTCATCGTGGTCGACAAGATCGGCGACCTCGATACGCTCGAGATCAAGGTCGAGGTCACGCCGGAAACCTTCAGCGACGACATCAAATCGCTGGAGAAACTGCGCGCGCGCATCGGCCACGCCGTCCAGCGCATCATCAATATCAGCGCCACCATCACGTTGGTCGAGCCGCACACGCTGCCGCGCAGCGAGGGCAAACTCCGCCGCGTGACCGACCTGCGCAAGAAGGCGTAAGCCAGAAGAAAGGGCTCCGATCATGAAAATCAACCAAATCTCACTTTTTCTCGAAAACAAGCCGGGCCACCTGAACGCCATCTGCCGGACGTTGGCCGCAGCTCAGATCAACATCGTCACCCTCTCGCTGGCCGACACCCAGCAGTTCGGCATCGTGCGCCTGATCGTCGAAGAGTGGCAGAAAGCCAAGGCGGTGCTCGAGCAGGCCGGCTATGTCGTGAATGTGCGTGAAGTGGTGGCGGCCGCCGTGCCGGACAAACCCGGCGGCATGGCCGAGATCCTCGATGTGGTCGGCCAGGCTGGCGTCAACATCGAGTACATGTACGCGTTTGCCTTCCGCCACGGCGCCGAGGCGGTGCTGGTCTTCCGCTTCGACAACCCGTACCGCGCCATCGAGGCCCTCAAAACGGCCGGCCATGACGTGCTGGATGCCGTCACCCTCTTTACCGAAGCGAAATGACGCACGCCCCGCCCCTGCGGCAATAAATCGTTGCCGTATCCGTTCTACCCGACACAACGCCGGTTCGGCGTAAACAGAAAAGGAGAGCTCAGATGAATCGACTGTGTATGACCTCGTTGCTGGCCCTGCTGGCGGCCGGCGCTTCCGCCCAGGCGAATGCCCCTGCCAAACCCGCCGCGCCGGGTGCGTTTCCGGCGCGCGTCAACATGCGGGCCGACGCGATCAAAGAGTTTGACAAGGACGGCGACGGCAAGCTCAATGAAGAAGAGCGCAAGGCCATGATGGCGGCGCGCATGGCCATGGGTGAGAAGCTGCGCATGGAGCGCGAAAAGAAGTTTGACAAAGATGGCGACGGCAAGCTCAGCGACGAAGAGCGCAAGGCCATGATGGAGGCGAACAAAGCGCGCATGGAGGAGTTCCGCAAAACGCGGGAAAAACCCTTTGACAAGGACGGCGACGGCAAACTCAACGACGAAGAGCGCAAAGCCATGATGGAGGCGATGCAGAAGCGCCGCCCGAACGCAGGCCCTCAGTTCCAAGAAATGCTGAAGAAGTTCGACAAGGACGGCGACGGCAAGCTCAACGAGGAGGAGCGCAAGGCCATGCGCGAGGCGCGCCTGAATGCGCCGGCGCAGCCGAAACCCGCCGCCCCGGCCGCTGCGGCGAAATAAGGGTACGCTGGCCCCGCATGCCGCAAACCGACCGTCTTAACAGGCTCAGCGGGAGGCGGGAGCGTGATTCATAAGCCGCGCACAATGACCGTGCGCGGCTTTTTATTTTTTTTGCATTCCGTCTTGCCGCAGCGGCCGTTTCTGTGTACAGTAACGCCGTCCTGTTCTTATCGATAGAAACGAACGCGCCGCCTGCGGCCGCGTCGACAATGAAAGGTAGACTATGATCGCTGGCATTCCTGATCCATGGGTGGCCGCCGCCTATCTGCTCTCCATCAGCGGCGCCCTCGTCTGCGTCGCGTACGGCATCACCAACTGGAACAAAGGCGACGAACCCGTCGGCCCGGAGGACATCAAGTGGGCCAAGGAAGAGAAGGACGAGATCGAGGCCGTACTCTGAACCCTTCGTTGAAAGAAAAACCATGGACATCTTCACACTGATCGCCTTGCTCATCTACCTCTTCGCCATCGGTTACCTGGGGTACCAAGGGTACCGCCAGACCAAGACCGCATCCGACTATCTGGTGGCCGGCCGCAACGCCAACCCGGTCATCATGGCCCTCTCGTATGGAGCGACCTTCATCAGCACCTCCGCCATCGTGGGATTCGGCGGGGCGGCCGCCAACTTCGGTATGGGCGTGCTCTGGCTGACCGTGCTCAACATTTTCATGGGTATCTTCATCGCCTTTGTCGTGTTCGGCAACCCGACACGGCGCATGGGCCACCATCTGGACGCCCACACCTTCCCGGAACTGATGGGCAAGCGTTACGGCAGCCGCCTCATTCAAGTGCTCTGTGCCCTCATCATCTTTTGCCTCATGCCGCTCTACGCCATGGCGGTCATCATCGGCGGCGCCGAGTTCATCGCACCGATCTTCCACATCTCGTACGACGCGGCCCTGTATGTGTTCGCCGTCGTGGTCGCCGCCTACGTCATCGCGGGCGGCATCAAAGGGGTCATGCTGACGGATGCGCTGCAGGGCGCGATCATGCTGGTCGGCATGCTCTTCCTGCTGATCTTCACCTACACCCAGCTCGGCGGCTTCTCGGCCGCACACCAGGCGCTGACCGACCTTGCACCCAGCGTGCCCCCGTCCCTGGCCGCGATCGGCCACCGGGGCTGGGCCGCCATGCCGGCCTTCGGCTGGGCCGCCCCCGGCAGCACCGGCGGCGAAGCCGTCCGGTATCATCTCTGGTGGATCATGGTCTCGACCATCGTCATGGGCGTAGGTATCGGCGTGCTGGCGCAACCTCAACTCATCGTGCGCTTCATGACCGTGAAATCCAAGCAAGCCCTCAACCGCGGCGTCGCGGCCGGCGGCATCTTCATCCTCTTCATGACCGGCGTCGCGTTTGTGGTCGGAGCCCTCGCGAACGTCTATTTCGCTAAACACGAGACCATCCGCTGCACGATCATAGAAGAACAGGCGCTGCTCGACCCCGGCCCGGACGGCAAAGCGCCGCTGACCCGCGTTCAGCCCGACGCCGCGTCGGACGTGCGCGCACGCG
>Ga0116182_1002384_pt1 | contig 18571 bp, 41 predicted proteins | sample AD_UKC077_MetaG_FD_89805 | JGI IMG/M metagenome (GOLD analysis project Ga0116182, IMG submission 89805) | Active sludge microbial communities of municipal wastewater-treating anaerobic digesters from USA - AD_UKC077_MetaG | ecosystem: Engineered > Bioreactor > Anaerobic > Digestate | place: USA...
ACTGCGCGAGCGCGCGTAGGAGGAGAAATACTTTAACTGCGCGAGCGCGCGTAGGAGGAGAAATACTTTAACTGCGCGAGCGCGCGTAGGAGGAGAAATACTTTAACTGCGCGAGCGCGCGTAAGGATATGACAATTTACAAAAGTGACAATAATTGTAAAAGAATCGTACGACAATTAAAGTCAAAGTATTGAGATAGAATTGTTTTGTATTAGCAGTTCAATTTAGTTTTAGATAGATGAATGCTCGAGATAAAGAATTAATATCATCTTTAAATTGTCCAAGTATTTTATTACATTTTTGACATAATAATCCTCTATTTATTCCTGACGTATGATCATGATCAACACAAGGAGTACTATGAAATTCAGTTAAACAAATTGGACATTTATTATTTTGGCTGTCTTTTAATTTTACAAGACCAACAATTATCTTTATCTGGACATTTAGCACAAATCTTTAATTTTTCCCTTTCTTTTTCTTTGAATTTTTCGTCAATGAAGGGATCGTCTATTACACTTTCAGCCAGCTCTTTATCGGCTTTTATTTTTCCACCATGGTTTAGTTTCGTATTCTGTTAATTGTACTTGATCTTTTATAATAGCTTGTATAGCAGGCGAATTGATATCAATTTGTTCTATGTCGCATAGTTTTTGTACTTCAGGTAAATATGGAATGTTGTTTGTGATTGAATAATACACCGTATCTCTAATATCCTTTTTGACTTCTAAAGGAACGTCTTTAATGTCATTGTATAATTTTAACATAATTAACTCCCATCATATCATTTTGATATGCTTTAATTATTGGTAAGTTTATGAACCAATCTTGGATGCCATGCAAGATACAATACAATAAAGGAATGAATAATGAGATTTTCAAATAAAGAGAAATTGAAATTAAAGAGCAAAAGAGGATTGTTAAATGAATGAGTAATGAAGATAGTTTTAATGATTTTTGTCGTTGCGATTTTTCTAGATTGTAAAACAAAATCTCCAATAAATGTGAAATTAGAAGAAGTAATGTCATATTTTGATACTAATAAAAGAAGAGAGAGGGTGAAGTCCCTCTCTCTTGGAGGCCGACGATAAATGCCCGTTTCATTCATCGCCAGCGGCACTTTTCTTTGGTTTGGCTTTGTTTTTTTCGGTTGAGGCTTGTTTTTTGGCCTCGACTTTTTCTTGGAAAGCCTTCCACTGTTCGGTCTTTTGTTCGATGGTCACATCAGCAAGACCTTTGAGAGTTGACATCACTTTTTCAATGTCCTGACCGAAGTTGTCTGCGAAAGTTTGTTTGTCAAGGACGAGTTGAATTGGTTTTTTACATTGAACTGAGCATTTACCGAAATTAGTGGTGGAAGTGCCAGGAAATTGTTTGACAATAGTTGCAACATCCTTATGTATACCGAAAAAGAAAATGCATCTGGATTTGCCTTCGACTGTTTTGGTTTTTTTTCTAGCTTTGTAAGCTATTACGCGGAAGTCTTTACCTTCTTCATTGTGAAGACCGAAGATGTTTTTGCCGCATTTGTATTCCAACTTTTTGAGTTGGCGGCCATCAATTGCCAAGGTAGTAATATGACGTTCGAAGTCCTTGGTCAATTGTTCCATTGGCGGTCGGCGAAGTGATTCTTCTTTATCATCTTCACTTTCACCGTCGGATGCTTCTTTCTTTTTGGCCGGAGCTTTTTTGGCTTTGGATTCAGCAGGTTTGGTTTCAGTCGATTCAGTTTTAGGTGTTTCTGTTTTGTCGACCTTTTTTGCTGGAACCGAAGCTTTCTTTTTGGCCGGAGTTTTCTTTTCTTCAGCCGGTTTTTCTGCAACCGGTTTGGTTTCTACAGTTTCCGGAATTTTTGATTCTTCCGGTTCGCGATCAATAGTCGTTACGTCAACGACTTTGCCGTCAACTTTTTTCTCGTCAACTGCTTGGTCTAATACTTCATTTAGTTCGGGCATTGCCTTGGCCTCCTGTTGAAATGAAAATCTATTTACGACTAATCATTGTTGCGGGTGATAGTCGTTTTCTGTGTTTGTTTAAAAAGTCACTTACATTGTCGAAGAAAGTGCGGACATTTTGAGCTGCACTTGTTTCAAATTTTTGTCGTTTGTAAATTGCTCTTTCTGTGTTTTTGATCATTGAAAGTTCTCTTCGACGGAAAGAATCTTTGATGCCTTTTGGCATCGAATTGTCAGATTCTATTTCTTCGAGAGCTTGTTTTCTTCTTGGGAGGATAATACTGACTAAGTGAATTAGTTTGTATCTATTGACTGCGCGGTTGATGATTTGTTTACCTGCTGGAAATTCAGATACTATTGCTATCACTTGTTGCAAAACGTTGAGGTTGTATTGAGTAGTATCATTTTGGATTTCGAGTTGTTCAACTCTGTTTTGAAGTTCTTTGATTTGCTCTTGGAGATTACTATCTTCAGGGACATCCAGTTTTGTGTTATTAAATTCTACTTTTTTCATAACGATGCCTCCTAATCGAGCCTATACTCGTATACTCCTTTCATTTTCCTATATAGTATTATAATCATGTTTGGTAGCATAGATTTACCAAAAATCTTTGACCTTTTTTGCCTATCAGACCTTAGCATGATCACCTATCTTCTTAATTTTGATCCAATATCTTGATTCTACGCCTCTCTTTAAATTAAAGTCGTAGAAACTGTTCTTCATTTTTAGGATGATGCCTTCTTCCAACGGATCGTTTTTGTCAACCGTTTTTTGGTAGAGTTCCTTGAATTTGCCGGCTTTGAATTGTTGTGTTCGGTAAACTTGGACTTTTTGACCTCGCTTAATAGTACGAGGAGCTATAGAAAAGTGTTCGAGATATTTTCTACGTTCAATCAAAGGAGTCTTCCTTAGGTCAACACCATTATAAAAGGGAGCGTCCCAAATTATGATCACGTTTTTGACATCCGTTGTGCGAAAGTGAACAAGTTCTGCATCAAGGACTGTACCTCGAGGGACGTCATCAAAATGTTGCCTAAAGATATTTTTGTTTATGTCAATTTCCGTGCTGTGACGGTTGAACATTCGAATATCATTATCGATAAAAATCATGAGACGCCAACCATTGTATTTAATTTCGGCATCCCAATTTGGATTACGATCGAGCTGTCTGAAAAAGTCAGATTCGGGCCAGATGCGCATCGGTTGTGGTGGATAAAAAAATGGAATCATATTCGCCGTCCTCAAAATGTTAATGGGGATAACCAGTATTGATTATCCCCTTGTAAATGTTAGTTGAGGCTTGTCGGCGGGAAGATCAGATTTTCAATGATGGACCGTTGTGCATCCAGAAGTTGCTGATGAGCTTCATAGTCGTTATCGGAATCTTCTGTCGGTTTGTAGTCTTTGGTGTAAGTATGACCTGTTCTACCGTTGAAGTTAACCCATATTTTGAAGCCGTGTGTTTCGGCTTTTGCTGCAAGTTCACGAAGTTTGCTGCACCATTCTTCGAACTTCTGAACAGCTTCAATCCGGACGTCTTCAGGTTGATCTTCTGCAATTGCGACTCTTTTAGCTTCACCGGCGCGTTTGTTTGCAATTCTGAATGCTTTTACGATTGCAAGTTTTTCGTCGGAAGTGATTTCATTTTTTGAAACGATAATTTTACTCATATTAGCCTCGTTTATTTGCAATTTTTCCTTATTTTGGATACTTAACTGTCGGGTTTGACTGGCATGCATCCAGAACTTTCTGTATTGTTGCTGATTGTTCAGGTTTTAAAGAATCTTTCATTGTGAAGTAGTTGTACTGGAATTCTTTTGATGGTTTAACACTTTCGTCGGTAACAAAAAAGTCGTCAAATCTTTCACCGAGCAGTGTTTTGAGACTTTCAATTTTTTCAGGTCGCAGTGTGTGAACGATTTCTTCTGTAAACATGATTGCATATTTTGTTGCGCCAAAGATTTGAGTAAGTGGATTGCGCATTGTGATGTCCATTTTTGAATATGCATCTTTAAATTGAATCTGGAGTTTAAGTTCCCGGCCTTGAACATCGATTGTTTTGACAAAGTTGTTTTCTTTTTCGGCATCTTTTTTGGAAGAGCGAGCAGCTTCAACAACATCTGTTTCGTAGAGTTTAAGTTGTGCAGTAAGACTTTCTATTTGCTGTTTGATAGAAATGCAATTGTCTACGACAGTAACTTCGATTTCTTTGGGGTTGTTTGCACTTACTTTACGACCGGCATCAAAATTAGGATTTGGGATACGCATGGTTGGACTGTCGATTGTAAGTTTTTCTGTTGAAGCTTTTTTCTTGCCACCAGCCAGTTTGATGTCGATTTCCGGTATAATTTCTACTGCTGTAACTTTTTTCTTTGCCATGGTGAACTCCTTTAGAAGTAAGTTGTTTGCTTATTAGTATAGTCATGTTCGGTGCTGCTGCAGCGTCATAAAATAGCCATATAGTTAGTTGATGTGTAATGATTTAAGAAAAATCTAGAAAATAAACAATACATGTGAGAAAAACTGATTTCAATGATAAAAAAAAGAAGTTTTGTCTAGTTTGAATAAAATCAATAGTTTAGACGGCAACTTTATGACGGTCAACGTGCAACACGTGATGACTATTATAGTAGGAGGAGAATGGAAAATGAATATTACAAATGAACAGATAGATTGTCGTATAAACAATGTAAATAGGGTTGATTACAAGCACTAGAAGAAATGAGGTTTATATGCCAATAACAGTTGGGTGTGATCCAGAATTTTTAGTAGTAGATAGTACAAACCATAAACGTAGTTTTATGGGTAATTTGACTGATGATCATGGAAATATAGGTTCTGATCATGGTGGTCGAGTTGGTGAACTTCGGCCTAAACATGGTACACCTAAAGAAGTGGTCGAACATATTCGTGAACAAATGAAATGGATTAAAGAATATCTTGGTCCAAGTCAGAAGTTGATTGCCGGTGGTGGTGGTGAATATCAAGAATCTATTGGTGGTCATATTCATATTGGTGGTATAAGACTTCAGAACAATTATGCTTCATTTACACGATGGCGTAATCGCGGAATGAGGCAGTTACAGTTAAATGCAGTTGATCCTGAACATAAACTTATTTTTGCATTTGATTTTTTCATTGGTTTACGATTGCAAAAAATTCAAGGTGGTAAAAGAGCACCATCATCTTCGTATGGAAAAGCATCTGATATTGAAAGTAAATCACATGGATTTGAGTATCGTACAGCACCGTCATGGTTAACTGACCCGGTTTTAGCCGAATCGGTACTGGTAATAGCACAAAAAATAGTTGAACTTTGGCAATTAAAGCCAACCAGTTTTGATGTTTTTATTGAATCAAAAAAACGGACTGCACGCCGTAGAGATTATAATATATTAATTCCTGCAGGGCCTGAATGTAGATATGTACAGCAACAAATTAATAATTTCCGGAAAGTTGCATTTTCAAAGACGTATAAGATGAACAATCCGGAAACTTTGAATTTATGGACTAATCCGGTTGCTGTTCAAGAAATTTACGATGTAAAATCAAAATCAAGATTAAGATCGCCAAATAAAATTAATTTACAAATTTGTCAATTGAAGCTTGTTGAACAGACTGATGACTTTACTACTGAGAAGGTTGTTAAAGTTTGTAAGTTCGCATTGTCAGAAGTAAAAATTCATCCTTTGGGTGATTATGCACCTTGGCAGTTTCAGTTGACAAAGGATCTTCGTTTGAGACCTGATACTATTTACTTTAGTAAGGATTTACGGCAGTATTTGAAAATTAAGAGAGGTACAAATATTCGTGTTAGATTTGTTGATCTTCAGCAGAGGACAATAGATTCAGAAGGTTTAACACAGAATAGGGCAATTGAGAATTCAATTTTTTATAATGCAGGTCGGTCAACAACCGATATTCTTGAACAAATTTTTACCATTTTTAAAACCGGTGCTAGAACAAAAATTCGGTTAAATTCAAATGATGAAAATGATGATGAAAACTGAAAAAAATGTGAAATAACGATCTATAATTGCACAGATCAACTGATTATATTATAAAAAGGAGGCTACATATGCCACAGGAAATTAGACTCAATTTTAACCAGGAAGATGAAGGATTGAATCTCACTGGCACCGTTAATTTTCCGAACACAATGGACATAGGTAATTTATCTGAATTATCTGTTCGCGGTTTAGCCGAATGGCGGCATGTACCAGCTAATATCGTTCATGTTAATCAGGGTTTTATTGAACGGTTTAACATGGTTGAAAAATCGAAGAATTTGTCCAAAATCGGAGTGAACTGGATTGGTATTCAGGCTCGGACTGACATACTTCTTTCTTTTGCAGTTCGTCATGGAAAGTCTGGTACAACTAAAGTTCAGGAATTATTGACAAAGTTTTTCAAGGCAATTGGTGCAACTTCTGTAAAATTTTCGGTTTTGAATGTTGAGCTTGCACTTAATGATCAGGAAGATGATTCAACCGATTCCGAAACTGATGATGATAATTTTTAACAGCAACATTTTGAACAGCAAGTGACATGGTTCACTTGCAATATTTTTAAACTTAAAAGGAGGCCTTCATGGCTACTAAAGAAAAGGATACGGCGGTAACAAAAGCTCCCGCAAAAAAGCGTACACGGAAACCCGTGTCTTTGAAAATTGACAGCAAACGGAAAAAAGCTCAAACTGCTCGGGCAGCTGAAAAGTCGAAAAAGAAAAAAGTGAAACTGACGATCAAAAACACTGATATGAAACGTGTTGTCCGGAAATCTCAGCTTGTTATCCGCCGGTCTCTGAAAGCTGCTCTTAAGGGTGTTGATGTCGTTAACATTCCTAATAGAGTATATAAAAAGATTGACAGTTCGATCGCAAAAAATCCGGCATTTATGTCTGCAGTTGAAGCATCGGTAATCGCAATCGTGAATACATTAACTTCCGGGAAAACAGCAAAAAATAGTACTCGTAAGCCGCGAGTGAAAAAAGAAAATACTGTAAAAGATGCAGCTGCAAAAGATACTGCAACCGTCACTGATCAGAAAAAGAAACCCAGAGCAAAGAAAAAGACTGACGCACCGGCCGAATCAGTGACTGCGTAATTGGCCCATTTAATGGGAGACATTTAGATGTAATGTTTCCCATTTCTTTTTAGAAAGGAATTTAAAAATGGCCAAAGCAAATCGAGTATTAATTTTTGTCTATGGTACTTTATTAAATGGTTGTGGAAATCATTCCCGTTATTTAAAAAGACCAGAAGTGAAATTCGTTGCAGATGATACAATTCAAGCAAAAATGTATACTGCTCATTGGGGATTTCCTCATGTTCATTTGTCCGAATCTTTAGATGATAAAGTTTTTGGTGAAGTATATGATGTACCAATGGTACTTGTTACTGATGGGCTTGATCATCTTGAAGGTTATGATCCTGAAAGAAAAGACAATCTTTATAATCGAAAAACTACTATTACTGGTTCTGGTCGTGAAGTGTTTGTATATGAAGCTGGTTCATTTATAATGAGACGACCATGTGCATATCTTCCTGGTGGTGATTGGAGAAAAGCATTGGAAGAACGAGAAATAATGCCTGAAAAATTTCCAATGAGTATGCATGATATTGAGACTAAATAAGTTAGATAACCACATTTTGAGGGCGCAGCGAGAAACATGTTGACTATATTCAACTCTATTAACTGGGAGTAACTATGAGTGCAGTTGCAGATTTTCTAATTGACATTGTTGACCAGATTCAAATTGCCCTTCAAACAGAAATTGACAGCGAGACAGCAGCCAATATTCAAGATTGGGTCATGGAGCATTATGATGATTTCAAAGATGATTTCACTGTAAACAGTGTTGCAAAGAAATTCATTGAAAAAAACGTTTGTTCTAAATGTAAAAACATTATTTACGATCATAACTGTGATTGTAAATAGAAAGACAATCATATGTCATTCTATGAAGATGCTTTAAAAATTTTTGCAATTTGTATTGACAACTCAATATCTGAAACTGATGCACGTGTACTTACATATATTCATAGTAAAATTATTGAAAAAGGTAATAACTACTTTTTATCACCCCCAAAGGAAGAAGAACTTGCAATAACAATTATGCTTGGTCAACATAATGAATCTACTTTTTCTGAACATGACATTGACCCTCGAGCATTACGATTATTCAATCAAGTTGCAAAAAAAATTCAAGAAATTGATATTCAACTACATCAAAGAATGGGCATCGAAAACCGTTTACATAGCGAACTTCGTGGCAGATTATTAATTTACACTGATAAAAAATATCGAAAAAAAATGTTGTCGATATACACTAATTTGATTATTCCACAAATGATCAAATATACTCAAGATCGTATTCGAAAAGTAATTAATAATCATTTATCTAAAATAAAAGATATTGACGATTTTCTTGATAATTTAGACTTATAATTTTATACCACAATTTTTTGACGCGCATATGATGAAAACACATGATTACTCAAGTAGGAGGCGTCAATGACAACAATACATACACCCAAAAATTTCGATCCTCAAAGATTATGAAATCATTGATTATGTTGATAATCATGGTCCTGAATGTCCAGTCGTACCATCTGAATTTTCAGATGAAATACGCGCATCAATTTACGCTGACTACGCAAATGCAAGAAAAGAATGGGAAAATAATTGTCGAACTCTAGTGCTCAGCAAATGACATTGACAATTGAATAACTTAGATAATTTTCATGATTAATGATATAGGAGGCAAAGATGTGCGGAATATTTGGATGGATAAAGCCAACAGCAACGACAGAAACTAATTTGAATTTAGTTAATATCTTTAGAGAAGGTCTTCTTCAATCGCAGGAGCGAGGTGAAGATGCAACTGGTTTTTACACTCCTGGTACAGGAGTTGTTAAAGATGCAATAAATGCCGATGAATTTGTTGAATTGATACCTGAGACGATCGCAAGTGAACGATTTGTTTTAGGTCATGTACGAATGGCATCCAAAAAATATGGGTCTGAAAATATTGCAAATCCCAAAAATGCACAGCCATTTGAATCTGACAATTGGGTACTGGTTCATAATGGATCAATTGATACACCAAAATTGAAAAATTACCCATACACAAGTGATGTCGATTCTGAAGTTATTCTTTCATATGCTGAAAAGAACAGTTTCAAAAATGCAATGGCATCAATTGATGGTGCTGCTGCTGTTGTATTATATAGTAAACGGGATCGTAAAATTTATTTTTGGACAAATGGTGAACGACCGTTAGTGATTGCGTATTACAAAGGGATAATCTTCTTTGCTTCAACTAAAAAGATTTTAAGAAAAGCATTGAAGTATACACATACATTCAGTATTTTTCCGGATATAAGTTTTGCGACTGTTTACGAATGTGAGCCTATTGTATTTGATCTTAAAAAGAATCGATTTGCTAGACATGAACTAATTGAAAAAAAAGTTAAGCCAAAACCGAGAACATCTGTGACAATTCTCAATCAAGATGTATTAACACGTGAAATTAGTAATACTCCAGTCAAAACTGAATATAGAGCATTTCAACCAATAACTGTACATTCATTTAGAACAGGTTGTACTTCAAATCCACCATCATCAACACCAAAAGTAATTGGTTATTGTCCCGGTAATGGTGGTAATGGTCAAGTTTTTAAGAAATGAGGAATGTATGATTCATGAATTTATTCCTATTGATTTTTTGTCTGACCATCTTAATTCATTTGAAGTTGGCGCAAAATTCATTTCTGGACAAGGATATTTAGGAACTATTAGAATGGATGATAAAATCGTTTATCAATCAGAAACGTATAAATCTGAAGCCATTGATGCATTTAAGGACGCATCTGAAAAATTGACAAATGATTATTTGTCATTACTAAGTTAAACGGCAACATTTTGAGGGTGAAAAAATGAATGTTTCAATTTTATATCAATCAGATGAAACTGGTGAAAAAGATGTTATGGGTATTTCTACCAATCAATTATTGATGGAAATTTGAAACTTATCTTAATGATATTCAAAAATATAATTTTTATGCAGAAAATTGTTCAATTCAAAGTTTACGGAGTTATTTGGAATCTATAAAAACCGTTTTACATTACGAACTCGAAAGTAACAATGTTAATGAAGAAATAATGTATTTGAAAAAAGATATAATTCCTTATTATGTTAAATTTGTAACAGAGGGTGTCAAATGATAAATATTGTGTCAAGCATAATTTGCACAACTTTTGAAAACGAAATTAAACGTTGGCAATGCCGGAATGAAAAACAGTTTGCAATGAAAGTTTCATTCAGTCTGTCACTTGATTATGACAAAGAAGAAGGTTATCGAAATCTTGACATTCTTATTTTTGCTCCAATGAATTATGTTGGAGTATTAGTAAGAGAACGATGGACAATAATACCTGTAAATGAAATTGAAGATGAGGATAGTTTGAAACCCGGATGTGATTATCGTGAAGGAGATTCTGGTTGGTTATTTGCTTCATATCATGATTCATGTTGGACATCAGATGGTGTTGAAAGAACTATTCAAAAAAATCGCGATAGAATAAACTGTTTGTCAGCTTGTATTGGTACATGGTATGAAAAAATCGAGATGACGCCTGAACTTTTGGAAAGATTTGAACTTCTTACATCTGGTCGGTCATCAACTTTTTATAGAGATTACCATTATGAAGTTGGCAAAAATGTACTCAAATTTGAGGACAACAATGCAAACAAATGAATTGCCTGAAGTTAATGTTGAACGATTAAGAAATAAAGAAGGTTTGACAAATACTGAAATTGCTTGTTTACTTTTGGGTTGGCAAGGAGGAACTATTTGGCAGGTATCAAAAGAAACAGGATTGTCTGTTGATCAAATTCTCCAATCGAAAGATATTGAAACTGACATAAAAAATTCAATAAGGACATAGCATGTTTGAAGTGTATGTAAAGAAACATGGTCGAGAAAATGTAGTTCCATTTGTGTCTATTAATCCACAAGGTCTTTTTCGGTTTAACATTATTTCCGTACTCTTTTTCCAGATTCAAAAATGACTTTACTAATTGCTCGTGATAAATTCTGTTTCCAACCTTCAACTCGAAAAACACGAACAGTTTTAATCCAGCCAACTTTATTTGTAAGATCAACGGCGCAAACTCTAATTGCATCGTCACCTTTACTCCTACTAAAATCACAGCTTTTTGAAATGCTAGTATACACCTTAATAACTATTTTTGGAAATTCGTTAATCACTTTTTCATAAACATATTCGCGAGTCGCTGATGATCCAGTTACTTCTGACCATCCACTGATTAATAAACTTTTCATTTGGTCCAAAGTTATTTCTGTGTATCGCATAAGTTCTCCGATCTTTGACGATTGGTATACTTGAATAGTCATAGCACGTAGAACTTGTGCGTTCATAAAATAGCCGCATAATATATTATCAGAGCAACAATTATGCCAAAAATTATTGTCACGAGAACCCATCGTATTCTTTCACAATAATCATTGAAAAAACGTTGATTTCAACAGTTTTACTGACTGGAGTTGCATCTGGAACATGATTATTATTATATACTAAGGAGGCTACTATGGATCATGAAGAATTGTTAGGATTCATCAAAAAAAATGAACGGAATAACATCATTAAAGAAGACTTTGACACAGTAATAGGTAGGAGAACAAGGATTGATTCTGATGATATTCTCAATTTGAGAATCGCTTTACATTCATGCCATACACTTGAAGAATTCCTTGAGAAAGTGTAATTATGAAAAAAAGACGGTGGAAACCCGAATATCGATGTGAAAAGTTAAGCATGTACATCATTGAAAAAGTGAAATGGTGTAACGAAAAATATGAAAAAAATTGTGAAGGATGTCCTCACAATAAAGGTTTCAAAACTCCTGAAGTTCGAGCAATTGACAGTGTAAGAGCTGAACAACATAAACTTGACTTAAGAACTCGTCGAAAAAAAGACTAGAACAGGATGATTCAAATGCCGACTGATGTAATTGACTTTTCAAAATTGTCAAACATTCAAAAATTGAAAATCGGTCTTGCTTTAAAAAAAATTAAAGGAAGAACTTGAAACATCTGAAAATGATACTGATAAACAAATAATGAAAGATGAAATAATTTGGACTAATGGTGAAAGACCTTTAGTGATTGCATATTACAAAGGAATAATCTTTTTTGCCTCAACTAAAAAGATTCTTCGAAAGACTCTCAAGTTTAGTCATACTTTAGGCGTTTTTCCGGACGCAAGTTTTGCGACAGTTTATGAAAATGAACCTTTTGGTATATGACCTCAAAAAGAATCGTTTTGTCCTGGCAATGGTGGCAATGGAAAAGTCGTTCGAATTTCAAGCAATGGTGATAAATCTTATTCAATACAGTGAGGAAAAACATGGCCGGAGAAAATTTACCTATTGATTTTTTGTCAGACCATCTTGAAACTTTTGAGGTGGGTGTCAAATTTGTTCCTGGATATGGCTATCTTGGAATAATTCGATTCAATGACAAAGAAGTTTTTCGTTCAGACAGTTTTAAATCAGAAGCGCAGGAAGCCTTTGATCATGCATCAAATTTTCTTGAAGAAAAATATCGCGACCTTATGGATGTAGCATAGGATATCTCAAATGGCAAAAATACTTCGGGTAAACGGTGACAGAGAAGATATCGAATATGAAGGGCCAAAAGAAACTCTTACACTCGAACAAGTTCAAAAAGTAGTTGACGGATATGTTGAGGTCATTAAGGTTCCAAATAGCCACAACATTTTGATCGTCGACGAAGAAGGTAAGCTTAAGAATAAGCCGATCAATGTAACTGCATCAAAGCTTGCACAACAAGAAATTGTTGGCGACGTTGTTCTTTGCACATATTTGGAGTTCAAATGAATTTCGATAATGAAAAAAGAGAGAGATATTACGGACTCCGAAAAGGGTCGTGCAGGAAATTTGTAATTTTCAGAATAGAAGATGAAGATTTAGATTCATTTCTAAAGAATGGGTGTAGCAGAAAAGATACCACGAATCCTATCTATAAAATTGGTTGAAGTTACTGATAAGGTATTTCCTAAACAAAATGAAAAAGTCTTCACGTGCTTAACGGCTCGACCTCAGAAAGATAAACAAATTCCTTTTTACTACATCAAAACAATCAATACTTGTTTAGATATTCGAGGTAAGAAATTTGAAAGAGAATTCTGGCGGACAACTGAAAAAGACAATGAAATTGATTGAAGAAAGCACAACACTATGAATGCTGTACTTAAAAAGTTTATGATTGAATATTCTTCACATGCAGTCTGATTTGTTTCTTGCTTGATACCTTGCGTAGCGTGATTACTTCACGCTTACGCATCAGTCGTATTTCTACTTTATCGGGGAGAACTCCCCATTGTTCACATATTCGTATTTTAGCCCTACTTTTAAGCTCGTCTTTTACTATTGCCTTTTTGTTTTTGAACGATACCACGTAGGTGTGCAAAGAACGCTTTCTTGCAACGGGCAATTATAAGTCCTCCAATTCTTTTTATTGTTTTGTGAAAATAATGCAAAGGTTAATCTTTCCACTTTGGATTATAGTCGTAATGCTCACATCTATCTTTAAGGCATTCATAACACTCATCTACCTTAACACAAGTTTTACAGGCAGAATCATGCCATGCTTGCCTAAATGCCTTAGCATGACGAAGAACCCAATCGGAATCGTGGGTATTGGAAATGTTACCCTCATCATCGTATCTACTATAATAAATGCAAATCATACTGAAAAAATACTTGAAGAAACTTGAAGAAGCTGAAGAAGCTGAAGTTCATACTAGAAAACTTGAAGAAGCTGAAGAAGCTGAAGTTCATACTAGAAAACTTGAAGAAGCTGAAGAAGCTGATACTGGAAACCAGAAAGCACACAGAGACATAAGTCCTGCAATGCTTTCAATAAACCTAGATTATACCATCTACTTCCCACCAATTTTTTTGCAACCTTTGATATGATAATCTTGATGATTATATCTTATCTTTTTTCTTCCATAACGAATCATTTATGGTTTCCTATGTTTAGTTTTATCTCTATTACCGCAATTAAGACATTTTTCACCTTCTCTTACCAGTTGAGCATCACATTTATTACACCAAGCATGTTTATCTGGTAAAGGTTCAGTCTTTTTAATTCGATTGATTTTTTTAAAATTATATTCAAATTCATTAAACATATTTAAAAATATTCTTTCTTTATCAAATGATTAAATTCATGTAAATGATTTTGAACATATAACGGTAAAAAATTTAAATGTTTTTGATAATCTATTTTTAAATTTTTACAATTCGGATGAAAATGTTTCCCGTTAGGTTTATGAAAACAGCATAAGGCTGCCCTTCAAATTTGGTAAGTTTAATCCAAACAGCCTCTGCCGACAATTCAGGATTATCTGAACTCACAAGGAATTAACTCACCTGTTTGAGGCTGATGGTTTCGGTGACTTCCATAACCATTTCTCCTCATAGCTGTATCCGTTTATAATACTGAATCTTATTTTCCAATTATTATATACGACACAGCAAAGGAAATCAATTCAGTTTTTCAAAACAATTAATCCGTAAGGGAATCACCGCAATTATCCACTTGCTCAATCTGAAGAAGCTGAAGAAGCTGAAGAAGCTGAAATTCATACTGAAAATACTTGAAGAAGCTTAAGAAGCTGAAATTCATACTGAAAATACTTGAAGAAGCTTAAGAAGCTGAAATTCATACTGAAAATACTTGAAGAAGCTTAAGAAGCTGAAGAAGCTGAAATTCATACTGAAAATACTTGAAGAAGCTTAAGAAGCTGAAGTTCATACTGAAAATACTTGAAGAAGCTTAAGAAGCTTGAAGAAGCTTAAGAAGCTGAAGAAGCTGAAGTTCATACTGAAAAACTTGAAGAAGCTGAAGAAGCTGAAGTTCATACTGAAAAGAAAACTATAATAGAATAACTTAGACGGCTTCATTTTGAACGCGCAAGTGCTACGCGTCTTGACTATTCTAGTAGGAGGATCAAGATGGACGACAAAAGAATCTCAGTACCATCCTTGTTGGACAAAATGTGAAGACAATGAATATTGCACTGAAGCATCTGATCTCGATGCAAATAAAGAACGTTATCGCAGAGACACATGTCCTCATTGTGGATCGCGATTCACTTCTAAAAATTTAATGGAGGTAAAAAGAAGCGATGAACAAGAAATTCAATTTTGGAAATTCCGTTGTCCATCATGCAGATCAATTCTTATTGTTTTTAACGATTAACTTTTAACTCAGGAGACTCTCATGGCTATCGCAATGGAAAAGAAAATCGACAAAATCGAAGGTCCCGTAACTCTCAGTGTCACTTTCAAGCATGACTTGGCCCTTGATCATCGTATCGAAAGAGCCGCACACAAACGCGCAGATGGTTCCGGCACTCATCTCAAATCCGGAATTCGCGATATGAGTTTCACCTTCAAGAGAAAAGGCGCCCTGAAAAATGCCATCGGTCGAATCCGTGAACGTATGGGTTCGAAGGTGAAGATTCAGATTGCTGCCGCTAAAATTTTTACAGATTCAGAACCTGTAGAACATGAGGATTACTAATGGACAAACCTGAAGCAAAATTGATAGGAGCAAACGGCAACATTTTTAATCTGCTGTCGATTGCAACCTTAACTTTGAAGCGTTGCGGTCAAAAAGAAAAGGCTGATGAACTTTCCAAAAAAGTTCGGAAAGCTGAATCTTATGATGAAGCAATTGGTATCATATTGGAGTATGTTGATCCGATTGAATCAGATACTCCTGAAGATGGAGGTTTCCATGGAATTTAACGCAAACAATATTAAAGTAAAAATGATGTATGATTCTGAAAAATTGACCTATGCTCAAAAACGAATGATCGTTCGAACAAGACAGTATGAACATGAAGTTCGCAATATCAATGCAGAGATGGATGCTGAGCGGAGGTTTGGAGCATGATTGAAATCAAAATGAAATCAGAAAGGTCAAAGACTGCGCTTAAGCAAAAAAAGTGTAAAAAGAAAGTTAAGAAGGTACAAAAACAGACTAAGCAACAAGAATATTCATGGTTACAAAGAATGTTAGATACCAAAGAATCTCAATGGCATGACGATGAATATGATGCAGGAAAAGATTGGTAAATAATGGACGATAAATCAAAGAAAATCATTCAACGCTATGTTGACGGAGAGAAACAATTGTTCTCAAAACTGGCGTTGATTTTTGAAACTCTAGAAGAAAAAGACGATTCTTCGTATGCATCCTACCTAAAAGCTTTATTTAACGATAATCTTCAAGAAATGCTTTTGCACAAGAAACAAATCTTCTCTGATATCTCTCGCAAAGGTTTCAAACCAAACTTCGATAAAAAGAAATCGAAGTTTAAGAAATAGAATTGAAATAAACATTTAGTGTTAGATAAATTGAATCCAGAGAAAGTATATAATGAATTGGGTGATGATGCTATTTTACTTTGTTGGGAAAAATCAAATACTTTTTGTCATAGATATATTGTTGCTGAATGGTTTTATAAAAATTTACAAATAGAAGTTGAAGAATTATAAAAGAAAGGAAATACAAATATGAAATCTGAAAATCTTGATTGGATAGAAAGTGATATTACTTGTGCAAAAAAATCTGATAACACTATAACATTAAAATGTTCTTTATTTGATAAGGTATTTATTTTAGATAAAAATCAAATTAATAAAGCCGAAATAATTGGATTAAAAGTTTGTAAAGGAATTGAAATTGAAGATACTACTATAGATCATGGAAATAAAAATTTTGTTGTAAAATATCTTCTTAAATCAATCTTTCAACCAAAAAATATTTTAGGTTATTATAATGAAGAAAATGTTTTCTCTTCAAAAGAAGAATTAATTAAATATATAAATGAAAGGTTATAATGAAATCAAATATATTCATTCCAAAAAAGATAAAGGTTGGGTTTCAAGAAAGAAGTGATACATTTACAAAGAAACTCGCTTATGTAATTTATTTGGGCTGCAAGTAAACCTAATGAGGGATCAATCTTCTACTTTACTTTGCCACAGCAACATTTTGAGGCGCCCTCTACCGAGAAGATGATTATTACTAATGGAGGTAATGATCATGAAAAATTCTCGAAAGAAGTATCACGTCTATGGCCAGTATTACAACTGGACTCATAATCTGAAACAAGCTCGCAAGTGGGCAAAAGAATGGGACGGAATTATCACTTTAGAGATTAAAGGCACAGAAACTCGATATGAAACTATTGACTAGTTTTTTGTGTCTTATTTTAACAGTGTGTACATGCTTTGTCCTCTTCGGCCTTGAAATTGAGATGCCGTGGTTTATGCATCTATTTTTATGGCTAAACGGCAGCATCTTCGCCATTATGAACTTCTTCGGATTTATAGTGTCTTTCTTCGCCATCTTTGTTAAGTAATACAGACTCAATCACTTACACCACAATATTTTGAGGGCGGCAGCACGCTTCCGCCTGACTATTCTATTAGGACGATGGATCAGGACTTTAACCTGATGGCTCTATCAACTAAGGATTGACGATGAAAAACGAAATCGACAACTTTGAAATTCTCGACGATCAGGTTTTAGTTCACTCTAAATCTGGTCATACATATTCGATTCGCAAGAACTTTTGCTCATGCAAAGGATTCGGATTCCATCGAACATGTCGTCATTACAAGGAAGCTGAACAACAAGGTCTGCTACTTACAGACAAAAAGCGAACGGTGAACATTACTCTTTCGCAACATATAAAGTCGATGAGACAAGACGCACTTCGACATTTTCTGAAAAAGCGCGGAATCGAATTCACTGAAAAGCAAATACTTTCTATTGAACCGAAAATTTCTCAAAAGACTCGACCTGAAGACGTCACCAAAATGATTGGATTGGAAGAATAAACAATTGGAGGGCCAAATGTCAAGTGAAATGCAACCTGACGAATCTTGTGAAGATTACATCAATAGAATTCAAAAGGAAAATCCGAAACTCATGATTGCAGCTCTTCAATCGTCTTACATGATGGTGCATCACAGGATGGCGACCAAAGAACAATTGTTCGATCTCTGGTTTCAGGAAAATTGTCAATCAGAAGATTTACAATCAGAATTTCGAAGTAGTGAAACGAAAGATTACAGAAAATGGGCAATTGAAAAATTCAATCAATTAATTAATGACAACAAAATCGATATTACGGAAATTGATATTGATGAACTTCTTGGAAGAGGTAGAAGATGAAAAATGAATGGCATGCGCTTTGTTTAGAACTTTTAGCTATAGAAAATGAACTTGAGTTCTGTAAGGAGACTAATTTGGATACAGAAAGTCTCATCAAACGGAAGAAAGAAATCAATCAACGACTTAAATATCTCAAGTCTAAGAAAAAGGAAGACTTATAATCAAATATAACCACCGTCAATTTTTTATTTACCAAATCTCAAATAGAAAGGATTTCATGATTACCATAGATACTAAATAACAATAATTATAATTTTTAGATGAAGTAAACCATAACTAAAACATAACTTTATCAAAAGAAAGAA
>Ga0116182_1002392_pt1 | contig 18543 bp, 25 predicted proteins | sample AD_UKC077_MetaG_FD_89805 | JGI IMG/M metagenome (GOLD analysis project Ga0116182, IMG submission 89805) | Active sludge microbial communities of municipal wastewater-treating anaerobic digesters from USA - AD_UKC077_MetaG | ecosystem: Engineered > Bioreactor > Anaerobic > Digestate | place: USA...
GGTGTTGGTGTTGGTTTTGGTTTTGGTATTGGTTTTGGTATTGGTGTTGGTGAAAAACTACTACCATCATATGCAACGAATGCTTTAGTTGAACTTGTGATTTTTTCATTGACAGTTGGTGTAGCAGGTCCACTACTAGGTGTTGTCGTAACTTGTTTTTCTTTGTCTTCATAGTAAGCACCACCATCATCATTTGAAGTGATAGTGAGTACTCTAGTTGGTTTTGTGGTTATACTCATGATTACTTACCTCCTAACATAGCCTGAATCATAGCTGGATTCATCTCACCTTCAGGTGCTGGGGCTTGACCAGGTACTGGTGCTTGTTCTTGTGCTTGTTGAAGCATTGGATTACCTGCTTCTAACCCAAACATTTCGCCTTCTTTAGGAGGAATCTTAGCGGCTGACGGATCAGTCAACTGTTTGATGATAGCTTTATCTGATTCAGATAGCCCTTCAAGTTCCTTATCCCGCTTAGACGTGATGGGTTCATCAGTAAATTCTTTTGTTGAAGGATCATAGCCACGCTTGATAGCCTCAGCAACATTCATCTTTCCCTCAGGCGTATCAATCATGTACGCTTCAGGATTCTTTTTCATGTCAGCTAAAAATTTCTTTTGGTACTCACCAAATTTCTTAGTGACCTTTCCTGTCTTTACCTGTGCTTTGTCGGATACTTCTTCATGCAGTTTGTCATCAGGAATGTTTGGATCCAAGACTTCATCTTCATTTGGTGTGAACATGCCACCTGAATTGTCCCCCGTCATAAGCATTTCTTTTAGCGTGCCTTCATCAAGTTGGCTCGCTGATTTCTTTTGATCTTGTTTGCCAAGATCGTTTTCAATTGAATTCAAAGTGTCTACCTCCTACGGTTCTTGTATAATATTTAATTCTTTATCCACAAAACCTTCCTTCACTGCCACATTTAGTAGAATTTTGTGTGATTTCTTTTGCATATTAAAATCACCTGTCTTGATCAGACGAATGATGTACTTAATATTTTCCATATGCTTCTGTTTTGGGGTGGTATATTTCCTTTTAGCCTTTGTTTTAGGCGTGACAGATAACTTTTTAAGTCTATTCTTTAAAATAGTTTCTAGGTCCATTTAACCACCCCTTTTCACTCTATATTATAACATACCCTTGCCATTTATGTAAAGTATATGTTATAATATTTAAGAGGAGGATTGTATATTATGAGCAGAATTCTACAACCCACCATTCTAGAGACGAAGCAAGAGTTGTTAACTGCTCTAAAGACAGGGCAGATTAAGACTTCGAAGTATAATCTCTTGAATGATGTGGAGAAGACCTTTGTTGAACTGATGGTCTTTGGTGATTACACTGCAGCTCAAGCTGTACGTGTGATGAATCCGACGACGATCCATCCTGCAGCGATAGGCAATAAGTACTTAGCTAATCCCGATGTGGCAGCGACAATTGAAGAGTTGTCGATTCAAAGGGATAAGAAATTTATGGCTGAGCTATCTACTGCACAGGATATGGCATTGAATAAACTAAAATACATTATGGGAACTACTAAGGATGACGTACTAGCAGCAGCTTGTGCTAAGACGATCCTTGATAAAGCAGAGAAACGTTTGGTTAAGAATGAAAAAGATGAACCTGTTGGTCAAGTTCGATTTAATATCCAGGTTGAAAATATTTATGCCAATGGTTTGAAACCCACTGAACAGATTATCATCCCGATAGAGGATGCAGAGTTCGAAGAGATGGAAGCTAATAAGAAAGAGCAGCTAATCAAGATAGATAAAGAGATTCAGGATAGGCGTGCTAAATTAAAAGAAGATCGTGGTAGTAAACCACCGATCAATAAGAAGACAGGCTTACCTTATACGTTAGCATATGAAGCTGTCAATGTATATGATAAAGAAGAGGACGAATTTTAATCGTCCTTTTTATTTATAGAAAAAGCCTAACACTTAGCATCAAGTGTCAGGCTTGAATGGTGCTTATAGTAGGAATTAAACCTACCCTATCGAAAGGATAGCTCTTCAGAGTGTAAGCATGTGTGGTAAGGAACCGCTATGGGTACGGCTCCCTACCGAGTAAAGGAGGTTGTGCTACAAATCAGAGCAGCTACAACTGCGTGTTATCCACGCACCCATATTATATCACTTCTTATCTTTAAACTCAACCCCGATGTCCACCCGTACAGCAGTGTTAAATGTCGTCACTGAGGACTTAACTCTACCTGAGTTTTGACACCAGTTGGTGTAAGAGATATATGCTTCAGCAGTAGATAACTTTTCAATCTTAGTCTTATCGTTCAAGAATGTTTCTTCGAACCATGATAGGATAGTTGAATTGTCTACTTTATACCGATGCATCATATCAATGACAGCTTGTGGTTCAGTAAAATCTTGTGTCGTTGTGAGCACACGATAGATTGCTTGGATTGCATTGTATGCAACATAGTCAAGTGAATCCTGTGCAAGCAACGCCTTTTTGAAATGCATACCTTGTACTCTTGTGACATTTGATAAGTCTGCAATGAATGGAATGATTGTCCATCTACGGTAGAACCCATCGGTTGTATCTGGTGTACGTGGTAACTTGTTACATGCAAAGAACAATGTTGAGAACAGTGCCTTTGATTGTGCTTGTTTATATTTCTGTTCAATAGTGATCTCTTCCCCTGAAGTGATCGACTTTACTAAGTCAGAGTCTTGAATAGGCTGGTTACTAATATCGCCAGCCAAGGATGCTAACTTACCATCTAATAGTGAGGCTCTAAAGTTGTTGCTTAAATCTTTGAAAGATATAGATGCTGTGTTCCAGCGACCTAGTACTTCTTTGATCAGGTCTAAGTAAGTTGACTTACCATTACGCCCTGAACCTACAACGATGAAAGCCTTTTGTAATTCATTGGTCTTTAACATTGAATACCCTATAGCTTCATATAATAACTGTTCGATTTTTTTATCTCCAGCGGTAGCAGTCGCAAAGAAATCATCGACAGTTTTACTCTTAGCGTTTGGGTTATAGTTTGCATTAATCTTAATTGATTCCATGTGGGAAGGACTCAACGGTTCTAATACCATAGTTGATAAATCTAATATGCCATTTTTAAATACGACTGTGAAAGGATTAGTGTTAAACTCTATCGACTCATCATATAGATAAGCATTGATATACTTAACGACCTCTTCTTTCTGATAATTTTTTAAGGACGGTGCAAGTTTCGTCATGTAACCCATGATGTAGTCTTGGTCTGGTGTGTATATTTTATCTTTCTCATTGTAAAAGAAGAGTTCTCTACTGGTCTTGTCACGTTTAATGTTACAGTTCTTAATGATGTAGTCACCCATCTTATGATGAAGGAACTTATCCTTATCAAAGAACTGTCTAAGTAATTGTTCTTCACTGATATTCAGTACACTATCTAACTCTGTACTGCTCAGCGGGTTTGCACAGAACTCACTGTTCACTAGTTCTAATATCTCTACTTGTTGAATACGGCTGAAATGTTTAATACGCTTCAGCTGATTCAATAGAATAACCTGTGTGTTGTTAACAACTGGGAGCTGAATCCCATCAGGTATATCATTTGAAATCTTTCTTAAAGGTTTTAACCATAATGGTTCATCACTGATACCATTATCATGTTCAACGCTCATGTCTTCTAGTGTCATAGAGTTATTGTTCTTATGCTTAAATGGTAATAAGAACACATCACTTGACTTGCTATGTGCGTAGGTGTTAGCGGATATACCGCATGCCAATACATTGTTGACTGTGGTTCGATCATAACTTCCCCTCATATAAATCTGCAAGGTTTTGGGAGTTTTAACCACCATCACTTGTTCGTTTCTTGCTTTGATGGTGGGTAGTATGTTCATCGATTCAGTTTCTATAATGTAGAAGCCTTTAGGAATGATCCACCCTATCTCTAAGGTGGTATCTATCTGTGCTAACTTGGCAATGTCTCCAAACTTTACAGCTTTAGGAGCTTTACCATGTGCTATCGCTACATAACATGCCTGGTCATTCGGATTGACTAGCCGATTGAACTCTGGAAACTTCATGTAGCACCTCTTCTACTTCTTTCAAGCTAGATACTTTTTTAGCAATACCTCCAGCTTGAATAATTTTTCTTATACGATAGTTTTGAATATCTGCTTCCTTAACATTAGCAGCAATCTTAAGTTCAAATGCGATGTACCTACCTAAGTAGCAACACCTAACATCAGGCACACCTTTTTTCTGGAAGGTGCCCACATGAATCTTCTCCACATAGGCACCCACAGATTCTAGGTACGGTATGATATCGTCTGCTTGTAGTTGACGCTCTAACTTCTTCTTCTGCCCTCTAACCCTAGGCTTAATCTGCCCAGTCGTCATCGTCAGTCACTTGTACTGATGCTGTTGGAGCAGGAGCAGAAGCATGAGCAGGGGCTTGAACTGGTTTTACTTTAGGTTTTGGTGTAGGTTCTTTTACAATCTCAACTGGTTCTTCAATAAGTTTTTCAAAGTCTTCAACTATTTTGACATCATCAACTTTGTCTACTTGTTTATCAGTATTTACAACTTTATAGATTACGTTTTGATATTCAGTATCTTCACCATCTTTGTTCTTACCAGTGCGAACACCTAAGTCTACAAGGACAGCTTTGTTAAGTAACAGTGCTTCAATATCTATAGTTTTTGGTTCGGTTTCACTGTAAGGTACACCTGCTGCTTTTCTAAGAGAGCGATACTTCCAAGAGAAGTTTGACTTAGGATCAAAGGTTACCCTGTCCCAGAAAAATCTACTCTTGTGTGCACCCTGTAGAATGCGGAATGTAATCTCTAAAGTGTTTGGCATCTTCATAGAATTAGCAAGTTTAATCTCAGTGATCTGAGCAAGTACATTTTTTTCGACAATAGGATTAAACTTATTGTCTTGTGCGGTGTCTTGAACACCTTGGTTAATTAGAATACCCATGGTTAATTCTCCTTTTTCTCTTCGGTTTCTAGTTTAGTTTCTTTTTTTGGTTGTGGTTTGTAGCTAATCTTTTCTAATATACTAAGGCTTGTGATAATGTTGGTCAATGTCTTATCATAAGCATTCAATGATATGTCCGTTTTGCCTAATTTTTCAATACCCTCATTTACTTTTTTGTCTAAGACTTCACATAATTTATAAAGGTCTGGCATGTTATTGATTCAACTTGTCTAAGATATTCTTTTTAAACTTAGGGAACGTAAGGTTGGCAATCTTCTGTGGAATAACCATCTCTTGCGGTTTTCTAGTCTTAGTAAGTAAGTAAGGGTGAGCTCCAATGTATGTGACATACTTGAGTTCATGTGTGACTTCTTGGGTTTGAGGATCTACTTTAGCATCGGACTCTACTTTAGTAAACCATACGAATGATGCCTTAGCACATAGTGCATAGGCTGCTGAGTTCATAAGCGAAGGGATAATGTTATTAAACTGTGGGTTGTCTTCGTTCTGAACTTCTTTTTGGTGAGCAAGTACCACGATATTTGCTCCAGTTTTCTTATGTAGATACTTGCAAAGGTTCCATAACTGGTCATGCCCTTGCTTAGCTTGCCCCCATAAGTTCAAGTTCATTGTATCTTTTTGACTTGCTTCCATAAGATACTGCTTTAACATAAACTCTAACTGTGTCGCTGTAGAAAATACGATAGTAGAGTATTTAACTGGAACTTTTTTACCAGTTTCATCCACTGTGAATCCGTTCTCAACATCAGTCAAGACTTCATCCAGTTCCTTGAAGTGATTGATCTCAACCACTTGAATGTGTTCTCTTTCCTTTTGGGAAATAGATCCAGTGTCACCTTCTAAGATATCTAAGTAAAGCAATGGAGCTTCCTTAGTCTTAGGAAAGGTCGATGCCAATACAGTTTTACCTGTACCTGTGTTGCCGTAGATCACATAGATACCATCAATAGGCATCTGTGATACGGACTTAGCTCTGTCAGACAGAATACTCATAGCAGTCCCTCCTTCTTGGGAAAAATTATTTTTTGATCTTGAGTGATGTGTGGCAGTACAACCTCAGACCTTGTGTCAATGATCACTTGACCATTGGGTTTCAACACGATGAAGATAGGTTCATAAAGCCTTTCTTCCTTTAATACTTTCTTTAGTGCTTCCTCAAGCTTTAGTTCTGTGGATAATGTCATAGTCTTATGTCTCGTCTTCCACAGGTTCATTGATCAATAGGTCTTTGAGCACAGCTTTAAGGTTCATGATTTTCTTTTCTTGAGCATCAAACTCTTTTATAGCAGCATCTTTAAACAGGTTCGCTGTGTTAAGAAGTTCTGCTTTAGCTTTGAGCACTTGCCCTTCAAGATCTTTAATGCGTTTTTCCATTTGAACTTTTGTCATTTGACTTTCCTCCTATTCAAAATTTTTGGGTTTTGTTTTACCCCTCTATACATTATATATTATACACTATATTGTATACGTTGTCAACTTATTTATTAGAAATTATTTTTTGTTTTAGTACGTCACGGTCTACTTCAGTAGGGTTAAACATATCTAATTCACATAACTCTTTAAATGGGCACCAGTTACAGAGTGGACCACGTACACGATAGTTGATTGTGAGTGATTTCATTGCTTCATAAGTATTCCACATATCAGTAATGTTTGTATCAATCTGATTTGGATCTAGGATTTGGTGTGTCACACGGTTAAATAGTGGATGTCCACGTTGCTCCAGATACTCTAATACTTCTTTAAAGAGTTTGTCATCTTCTAATCCGATGCTCTCTAAGTATTCATAGTAAGCCTCATACGTAACATTAGTAAGTCTACGTTTATCGGTGGATGGTTTACCATTGTTGTTAACAGGTACTGGTTCTAGCATAGCCAGTCTGATCTCATCGATCTGGACTGCATCAATCTTATTTTGTATTTCTTTTTCAGCATAGGGTACATAGAGTAATAGTTGTTGATTTGATTTGACTGCATCTAGATCATACTTGAACCCACTTAGTGAAGTTTTCATATCTCTGAGCACGGTGATGCCTGAGTCCATTCTCTCATGCACGTTATCAATGATTACGATCAGATTATCGTCACCCTCTAAAGGTTCGGTGACTTCATGTTCTATTAAGAGTGTTTTCTCTTTAACGAAATCATCTGCATAATAGTTGAAGTATTCTCTTACGATAAACTCCATCAACTTTGGATCCATATCCAGTTGTCCATTCATACATAATGTTGAGAACTCTTGGAACTTAGGTGTTGGATCTTGATCCATTAGGATCAAAGCCACAGCTTCATGGAAGATCTTCCCTGGCATGGCTGTCATGTTGTCAGCTGTAGGTATTTGTTCTACATATTGATACATGTGTCTGCGTGGACACTGGTGAAATATTCTGAACCTTGAGAAACTATATCGGTTAATATCTTTAGCCATTATAATCCTCCCATGATGTAACATCAGAATCAAAGTCTGGGTTGATACCATAACCTGTTGAGTCTAGCATGTCATCATATACTTTTTTCATATCTTGTAATTCCAAGTCTTTGTAGTCTTCTACAGATAACCCTAGCCCCCATGGACCGATCTCACAATCAACAACGATAGGGATATCAATGTCTATTTGTATGAGTTGTTTAGCAATGATAGATTTCTCCATGATATTACGAATGATTTCAATTGTATCATAGAACTTATTATCTTTCTTAATCAATGTAATGACTGAGTCATGAACAGTAGCTCCTACCCTTACTCTTTCTTTGAGTTCAGGGTGATCAAGAATCAACTCAACGATACCCGATAATACATAATCACTTGCTGGTGATTGAACAGGGAAGTTGATTGCTGCTCTTAAGTAGTCTGCTCTTTTATAAGGGTTAATTAATTTTTGTGCATTCAAATGATACTCTCTACCCATGATTGATGTCTGCTTGCTATAGTTCATCATATCACTGTTGACCTTAGCATAATAGAGTTCAAGTTCTGGGTACAGATCAAAGAATGCTTGACGAATCATCATCGCTTCATCTAAGGTTATTTGAATACCATAGGTAGACTTCGCATACTCAACGAAAGAGAGTGCTTGCATACCATATAAATACCTTTATGTTCAGTAGAGGTCGTTAATCTCTACCCGTGGGCTAACCACAGCTGCATGTCACCATGCAGAGCAGACTATATTTTCTACTTTTCAGTAGCCACATCTTTCGACTCACTTGAGTCTACTCCCTTACACTCATCAGGGATAGTCGTTACACCCACAGTGTTACTGTTAGGCACGGGATTGTCTTGCGTAGTTCCCCCGTTTAATGTGGTTTTATTTCGGCTAATGAAATTTTTATGTAAGCTATGTAACTTAGAATGACAACTTCTACAGACAACAATAAGATTACTTTCAGTATTATTTTTTCTGTTAAAATCTATATGATGTCTACAAAGATTAGTTGTTGCTTTACAGAAGTGGCATTCTTTCATTTCCTTTATGTAATGCCTGTAAGAATATTCAGCTTTATAATTCGACCATTGTGAATTATTTTTATTCTGCTGATTTCCTCCAGAACCTACACCAGGTTTTTTAATTCTACCAGTTCTACAAGCATAATCTAATGCTGCTTTTCTGTCCTTTTCTTTTCTGCATTCAGGACAGTAGTATGCATAAGATTTTGTTTCTTTTTGAAACTCTTTATTACATATTTTACATGTGAAAGTTTTAATCATAATATCACCTCAGTAATATTATAAATTAAACCTCAAAATTTCGCAAGTATGTTTACCGAAATTTGCAGCCTTAGCACCTGTACGATCAGCTTTTGATATCTGATCAGCAGGCTTGCCTGTGATTTTCATTGCCATCTCAGTATGAAGATCTCTTCCTTCACGATAGGCATTCTTCATGTTGCTAACATCTGCAACTAGTGCAGCGAATCTAAGTTCTAGTTGAGAGAAGTCGAACTGAACCATCTCCCATTCAGGATCTACAGATCTAAAGATGCTCTTCAAGTTCTTATCACGTGGCACTTGTTGTAAGTTTACATTGCTTGATGAAGTTCTACCAGTAACTGTACCATGAAGATTAAAGTTGGAATGAAGGTAATAAATACCATCTCTTTCGATTGCTTCTTCACTCCATGCCTTAAGGAATGATAATCCTTTTTCAATATTTCTTTTCTTAAGTAATAATGGAATGATAGGATGTTTGTCTACCATATCATTAAGTGAATCTACACCTAGTGCAGGTTTTCCTGTCTTGGTGTAAGATAAAACAGGCAGCCCTAAGGTATTAAATAATAAGTCCGCAAGCTGCCTTGTTGAATTGTAATTAATAGTCCCATAGATTTGTAACTCATTATCAACTTCACGTTGTCGATCTAAGTAGTTGTTGTATACTTCATACAGTTTGTCAAGGTCAATAGGTAATCCATTAATCTCTATATACTTGTAAGCATTCAAAGCATTGATGATCAACTTATAAGTTTTGATCTTATTCTTTGATAGTTCTTCCTTGAAGTACATTAGTAGTTCATAGGTATACTTACAGTCTAGATAAAGATACTCACGGACTTCATCAATGTTCCTTGACATCTTGTGTGATCCGATGTCCCAGTTCTCTACTCCTAAGATGCGTGGTGCTGCATCCTTAAGGCTTAACCATTTACCACGGTGATCCTTAAGTTCATCTACGGTGGATGTCAGGTACGTTAGTATCATTGTATCATTAGAGATTGTAATGTCAATCCCATGTTGATACAGTAACCTAACAGCATCGAACTTTAAGTTGTGCCCACACCACTTAGCTCCTCTACGATTTTGTAATTCGATAAAGATTTGCATCTCAATCAGATCTTCTGGCAGCTTATAGATCTTGAACTTCTCTTGACCATTAATTACTGTATAGAAGCCGACAAAATTAATCTTGTCGTTGATCTTCAGTCCTTGCGTTTCGATATCGATTACTATATTCATGGATGATTTCCTCCAATGGAATGTTTGTGATTCTTGATAACTCTACCATGGTTTCCATAGTTGGGTTAGTATCCTGATCATTGTTGATCAGTTTATACAAGTGCGTACGTGATATATCGGTCTTATTGTAAACCGTTTCAACGAACTTGTTAATGGTTCCGAACTCTTGTTCGATTCTTTCTTTTAGTGTAAGCATTTGCTTTCTCCTTTAATTATAGATTTTAAATAACCTAGTGGAGAAACTCTTCTTTCTTTTCAATGAGTCAAATACACGTTCCTCAACTGTATCTCTACAGATCATATGATAATAATTGCACTCTTGTTCTTGTCCTATTCGTCGTATCCTGGACTTGCATTGGTGATACACAATGTAGCTCTCTGGCATTGTATAAAAGACTACATTATTTGTTACAGTTAGATCCAAGCCAGCATTCCCACTCTTGCTTTGGATCACTAAGTAATTTACATTACCATCTTTAAACTTATCAATCAAAGGATCTGAGTTCTTAGTTTTACCATTGACAACAACATAGCTATACGCTAGTTCGTCTAGTACTTTAGTAACTTCTATGATATCCTCATCAAACTCTGTGTAGATAATTGCACTAGGTAAAGTTTGAATTAGTTCCTTGAATGGTTGGTTCTTGTAATTAGGTAATTTGATAACACGGTAAGGTTTCTCTTCAGTTGTTTTAATATGACCACTACAGATTTGTCTAAGCTTCATCTTAAGGATTGCTTCGTTATCTGCTACAATTTCGTCGCTTCCTATTTTTACAATGTTCTTATCTCTGAGTCTATCATAAACTTGCTTAGGGTGTGGACACATGACTTTGTAATTATTTTCTGCAGTCAGCTCAATCGCTTGCTCTGTTTCCATTCCCCATGTGATTTCACTAATAATTTCAGTGAGTTCTTTTTTAAACTCTGTTAGCTCCAGTTTAGGTTTGTAATACTCATCTAAACGAAAGTATCTTTCATACATCTTGGATTTACTTGGCATGTACTTTTCATCTAGGATAGCCAGCTGAGGTAAGATATCATGTCTTGATTTATCCTGTGGTGTCCCAGTAAATAGATACACATGTTCAGCAGGTCCATTCTTAACTAAAGCTCTTAAGTTAAAGTTCGCATCAGATGTATGAGACTTAGCCTTGTGAGATTCATCAATGATGATACTATTCCATGCTGTATCGAAGTGTAAGTGAAGCTGTTCAAAGTTTGTTACTGTAATTAAATCTAACTTCTCTTTTGGTAGGTACTTGGCACACTCTTTCTTATATTGTCCGATAACTTTTTTCGGTGTAACAATGAGAATAGGTTTGGTCAAGTCTTTGTTTAAGATCCAGGTGATTGCAATCAATGTCTTACCTGTCCCAGTCCCTAAGAAGAATCCAAACTTATTGTTATCAAGCATAATCTTAACTGCTATGTCTTGATGATCTTTAAGTGTGATACCTAGTGGACTTTGATAGGTGCTGTTTACAATACCATGCTTTGCGTAGTTTGGTATGGTATAGTTCTTAATCATATCATATACACGAGGTTCAATTGCTACCTCATGAGCTTTGATCAGAGGTAAGATGTCATCTTTAAAAAGATTTCGTGTGTGTTTATTCAAATGAAAATAGGCTTTGAGTTTATCTTTCGTTTCATACTGTGTAACCCAGTCGGGTATATCATCAGGATTAAAGTTCTCTAGATAAAAAAAGCCGTTGATTTCTTTTATGTATGGCACACTTACATCACCTCTATTCACTTTATATTATACACTAAAGAAGAAAAAAGTCAAGACTTTGTCTCAACTTTCTTAATAAATTTTCTCTGTTTGTAGTTTTATTTTAACTTGTTCTAAATAAGGCATAGGAACTTGCTCTAATGTAATTCTTTTTTCTTTAACTGCTTTTACTAATTCAGCAATTATTAATTTTTCATCTACCATTTTATACCTCAGCATTTTCTTCTATTTCTTTAGGTTCTTCACCATCTGGGGTAATCGTTACAGGAATTCCATTTAGTGCATCACTATTTCTATATAATGCTAAATAAGTATTAGCATCTATTAACAGACACTCATCATTTTCTAATGTTCCTTTGAAATCTTTGTACTTAATATATTTCATTTATTTTACCTCCTTATATTTTAATCAATCCATTGATTGACCATCCACGACTAACTAATGTTGCAACAGCATCATCACTTGCTGCCGTTCTATTTTTGTTTGTCGCAGTGAATGTACCATTATCTTTTGTTGTTGCAGCATAAGCAATTAGCGTGTTGTCCATATCTGTTGCTGACATACCTGTACCTGTTAGTATTGTTGTCGTTGGCACACTATTTCCACTTACAGACACATATGCCCCTGTGATTGATGAGCAATTATAAAGGTTAAGATAATTTGTCAGTGCAGGCAAATCACTTAAATCACCTGTAATTAATGAGCAATTATAAAGGCTAAGATAATTTGTCAGTGCAGGCAAATCACTCAAATCACCTGTAATTGATGAGCAATCAGTAAGATTAAGATAATATGTTAGTGCAGGCAAATCGCTTAAATCACCTGTAATCGAGGAACAATTAGCGAGGTTAAGATAATATGTCAGTGCGGGCAAATCTGCAAGTGCACCAGTTATACAATTAGAACCTGTGAAATCAAGATTATAACTACCAATCCAATTATTGCTATATAATATAACATAACCTGATGTTTGAGTAATTGTAACATCAACAGTTTCATTAGTTGATGTCAATATTGGTGTAGATGTGTCATATAACACAGTGCCCGTTGGGAAAGTCCATTTTCTGCCACTACTATTTGTGTATTTACATTTAAACCTGCCATTTTTAACTTTAAAATATGCTATTTTACTCATAGTCTCTAATCTTGCTGGATTAATATAAGTATAATTATTGTTAATATCACAATATACTAATCTATTCAAAGGTAGCACAATCTTTGGCACAGCCTCAACACCTTCTCTAATATCATCAACATAATTCATATCATCGTCCGTGTAATCATTGGTTGATAAGGCTTTGCCCTCTACTTTATCAACTTTGCCACTTAAATCTACATTAACAATTCTATCAACGTCGGGTGTTAGTAATACATTATCTACTTTTACACCCTCAACAATATTTACTTCTGCTAACGCTTCAATACCTGTAAGTTTTGTCTTTTCTTCATCTGTGTAGTCATTGGTTGATAATGCTTTGCCTTCAACCTTATCAACCTTATCATCAAGTAAAGTATCAACTGCAATGAACTTCGCTTGGATCGTTGTATTGACTCCACCACCTAGTTGAATGTCTGTTCCATCAAGAACAACGACACCCATCTTACCATTGACTGATGCAACTGCATCGGTGTTATCAATATGTTGCCAGCCGTCAGTAGTTTTAATCAGCCAGTCTTTATTATTAAACTCAGTGCCTCCAACCGTACCTGTACCTGTAGAAATAAAGTAATCACCTTTACGGGGTTCACGGTTAGGATTTAGAGCCGTGGTTAGTTCTGGATAGCCTAAAGCAGGATCAAAAGTCCCCACATACTCCATCTGTCCAAGAATAGAGTCATAGAGATATGCAAGATTTATCTTATTATTGGCGTCTAATTTCAAGTACAATCCTGTTTCGCTTGTTCCTGAGTAATACTTAATGTCGCCTAAATAAAACCAGCCACGGTCTGAAATGAAGTATAAAATTGCAGGATTGCGTGGGGGTTGCAGTGCATCATACTGTGCCTGCGTACATTTTCTAAACTTTATGATTGTCATACGAGTTCACCGTCCAAGTCTAAAGAATTTATATATTGATCATAGTTGATCGCATCACCTGATGCTGTACCATTTGCAACACCTGTAACCTTGTAGTTGTTCATGTTTGCACCAAGCTCATGCGTTGTAAGCTTTTTAAATGTCTGTGCTTCAAGCAAGATGTTTGCAACGTTTAACTTAGCCACTTGTTCTAAGAATGTTGCTTTACTTTGATTCTCCCAAGTGCCATTAGCTTTTCTAATCATGATGTCTAAGGCAGCTGGGTTAGTCAACGTCAAGTCATACATCTTATTGATCTCAGCATACTGCTTTCTGATCTGAGCACCACTACCATAGCTGAATTGGATTACGCCAAGCACTGCATCGTACTCAATCTTGACACCATTTGCTAGTGTGACTGCAGGAAGCACTTTAGTACCAGCTATAATTTCTTCATGCTGTGGCTGAATGATATCTACTCTGTCTTTAAGAGCAGCTTCACGTCGATCACCCTGTTCAATGTGTGTCTCATTGGTTGAGATACGCAGAGAGTGGTCATTGTTAACTGTATCTTTGATAGTATCAATTTCAAGCTGGTGCTGACCGATGTTATCATGGGCATCCTTGACACCTTGCTCTAGTTTATTTAAGTTAACTTCATTTAAGGGTGTCTGATTATTCACCCAGTTTGTTTTTTCATAAGCCATTGGTTATACCTCCTAAAATTTTACAACATTTGTATCAGAACAAAGGTTGGTTTCGTCTACGGTACGATCATAGTCATAGATGATAACATCTACTTCGGAATAGCGTTTGAATGAGCCCAGTAATCTGAACGCTCTCAGTTTAATTTCAATCGGTACAGTGCCAGGCTCTGCACCATCTGGATCTACTAGGTATTGAAAGTTTTGTAGACTGAATACCGTGTCCTGCACAGTGGTGACATAGAAATCATTGACGAATACGTCCACAAAGTGGAGATCCATGTTGAGATCAATATCATTTCGTGCGATACTGTAGAGCATGCTCTGTATTTTAACAAGGGAAGGTGGATAAATAGGGCTGAGTCTGGTTTCAATACCATAGAGTGCAACACTATCTGGTCTACCTACAAAAATACTGTTCACTTGCTTAGCTTTTCCATTGTTTCTGACATAAGTCTTGAATCTTCTGAGGTAAGCCTTGTATAACTTAGTGAATTGCTTCACAATTTGTCCTGCATTGTTATAGATTTGGATCTGAACATCTACATAAGCATCAAATGTACCCTCAAAGACGTAATATATTCTACTATTGAATGAGTCTTCTTCATAAATGATAGCTTCGTCTAAGATTTTACCTGTTGCATTAGATCTTAACACAATTTTTGTGTAGAGATTCTCATTGTTGTAGTTAAAATCAGCTTGAGATTTGTATTTATAAAGAAGTTCCACGTGTAACTTAGTAAAGTTATCCGTGTTATAGATGTTTAACTCCTGGATATCAGGTAATTCAATCTCATCTGATACAAGATACAGTGTTTCACTGTACCATACAGGTGTTTTATCAAAGTCTTCATCTACAAGTACCAGTTGACATTCTCTAACCCAGCGATTGCCGACCATTTTACCCCCGTTTCCTGCAGTAATATCCACTTCAATGAGTAACTCACGATACATATTGATATCGATGTTGTTACCGTCATTGTTGTAGTTGGTATTACGGTCGATCCAGTAGTTATTATTGGAGATAAGTGATAGCTGAGAGTCCTCCTGAATATAGAATCTGTAATATTTTTGTTCTTCTGCAGGTTTAGTAGAGCTGATGATCAGTTTAATGTACGCTTTAGCTTTAGAGACTTTCGTGCTGACAAGTTTACAACTTGCACTGGTTCCTTGGATCATGATTAGTCATCTTCAATCTTGATATAGATTGTGCCATCAGGTTTATCTGCAAGTGCAACATCAGCATTCTCTGTACCATAAAGGAATTTATTTTCTAAAGCAGCAATACGTTGTTCTAAAGCGATGACGTCTCTTTCTAAAGCTAAGCTAGTATTCTGTGATGGATCTTCTGGATCTGGTTCATAGGTTGGGACTGATCTAAAGACAGTTTCACCATTGACTACCAATGTAGATAGTTGAACATCGTTATAGAATGGGTTGTTCACTAAGATTACAGTGTTAGGATCATTCTTTAAGAATCTGAAAATAGCTAAACGGTTGGCAATCAATCCGTTTAACTCTAATTTTGTAAGCCTACCATCTCCACCCTCAATAAAGATATTAAAAATCTTAGGAGGTTGAGAGGTATAATCAATACGGCGTTCACCAGTGATTGGATCTATAATAACATTTGGGATTAATAATTTTAATTTGTTATAAGGATTTTCTTCTGTGACTGCCTTGCTATTTCTAATAGGTACAATAAACAACAGGCTGTTCTCAGGGATTGTCTTGAAAGGGTAACGAATGGTAAATGTATACGCATCATCTAAAGCTAGTTGATTATATACATAAGGCATGTAGTTACTAGATTCCAGCAAGGCTTCCATTAGGGGTTTGGTTGAGTTCATTAGGCTTTACCTCCTTATTTTCTGTAGGTGGTATATGAATTACTGCAGGTAGCTGAACATCAGTTTTAATTTCTGCAGGTTTTAATACCTCTTTAGGATCTACCTTAGGTTGCTTAGAAGCTTCCTGTTCAATCCATTTATTATACTCAGTGGTTATACCTTTTCTAAAACGTATGTCTTTTAGTGTAACACGCTGTGTCCAGTCCTTAGCATATCGGATGGTCATGAAAGTATTCCAAATTAATGTCATACTCTTTACTAAAATATTTAAGCAAGCAGAACTATTAAATGCAAGATCTACAATAATTGCACCAGCAAATGTAGAAAATCCAAAACTAAAAAGCATCGTTGGAGCTTTATCTCTAAATAGTTTCCAGCCTTTACCTTTAGTGACATAGGCATTAGCTTGTTCACTATCACCTTTACTGATAATACCACCAAGGACAACATCTAAAGTAATCTCATCATAATCAACTGCAATACTATCAATGTGTTCTTTAATCCATTCTTGTGTGAGTTGAACCTCAAGTGTTGCAATACGTACACAGAAATTATTAGCACGTTTATCTTCTAGAGATCCCTCAGTCCAGATCCTTAGATCTTTTTGACTAGGTTTCCCCCAGGTAAACCATAAGAATCTTTTACCTTTAAGAAGAATTCTTATCTCATGTTTAACATTAGCTATGAATTGTTTTTCTCTACGCTTAGGGTTGATATAGTCTGCATAACGTGCGAAGAGTACTGGGATATAATTGTTTGCAAACTCTGTGATCTCACGTTCTGCTTTTAAATACTCTTCATCAGTTAAGACAAAATTATCAATAACTTTAAGTAGTGTTGCGACAACAATACAGATGATAGCAACATACGTTAAGATCTGGGAAATGTAGAACGATGCTTCTCTTAATCCTTGAAACCCTACTTCGTTTGTCATTAAGGATGCGAACCCAATGATTGCAAACCCTAATAAATATAAGGCAATATATTGTAGCTGATCATACCAATGTGGCTTTTTCATTCGTCTCTAACCTCCCTCATCTCTTGCTTTCTGATTTCTCTCTTGATGTGGTAATCATAATGTTCTTCAATCGGTAAGCATATTAAGTAAGCGATGGCGTTAAATACTAAGTACCAATCCAGTACGAACACAACATTACTTGCTTCATATTGTGCCATGTGAGCTACAACAACAATTACTACGAAGAGTGCGATCTTGCTGAAGCCTAAGAGTACGTACTTGAATGCACTGTATTCCCATGCATTAATCCATGCTAACAATCTTTTTTTAAATCGATAGATCAATGAGATTAAGACGAGAATACCTACAATAGATATTTTCCAGCCATTGAAGTCTGTGAATAGATCGTACTTTAATTCAATGATGATTATCGGTGCAATAAATCCGAAGAGAACAAAGAGGAGTCTCATTAAGAAACGCATTCGTTTGTCTTTTTTGATATCTCTTTTCATGATGATACCCCCCTCTTTAGATCGTAAGCTTACTGATCATATCTTTCGCATCTTCTTTAGCTTGTTGAATTTTATCAGCTGTCTCTTTGATCAAAGCAGCAGCCTCTTCTTTTTTCTTAACAATCGTCTCACTTGGAACTACATTTAAGACAGCTTGTAAAATCTTATCTGATGTAGCAGAGAGAGTAACATGTGCTTCTTGCTCAATACGATTCGCAATCGTACCTAGCTCCTTCTTAATCGTAGCATCTAAAGATCCTGAGGATAAGAATGCTGTTACTATAAGGTCAGATAGACCACCGATAGCAGTTTTTAAATTTTTAACCTCAGTCTTTAGTGACTGAACTTCTTTTTCAGCAGCAGTGACACTGCGGTCAGCAGTGATTGCTCTGGTTATTGCACGCTTATTCAGGAATGATAACACGATTGCATAAATTAGCACAACAATGTTTGCAACAGCTTCAGCTGTGACCTTTCCACCGAATAAGATTTCTAATATTTCATTAAAACTTGGCATGTTCATATCCTCCTATATAATTGGTGTACCAAGGTGTTCATCAAGCTTGAGTTCTACCTCGGTCAATTTAGTTAATAGATCTTGTTGCAATGTTGCAAGTGTTTCAACAGACATGTTGACTTGATTGATAGCTAAACCTAAGGCTATCATCACATCAGCGATCGATCGTGTCTCATCAAATGGTATATCTTTTGCTGTGATTAAAATCTCACGACATACACTATCTAGTCCGTTGATCTTGTTAATACTATCTTCGAATGGGTAAACAGCGATGAAGTTCCCTTTATCATCTGCAGCTACAGGAATCATTCCTTTTTTAATGTA
>Ga0116182_1002396_pt1 | contig 18526 bp, 17 predicted proteins | sample AD_UKC077_MetaG_FD_89805 | JGI IMG/M metagenome (GOLD analysis project Ga0116182, IMG submission 89805) | Active sludge microbial communities of municipal wastewater-treating anaerobic digesters from USA - AD_UKC077_MetaG | ecosystem: Engineered > Bioreactor > Anaerobic > Digestate | place: USA...
ATCGGCTTGACATGCATTCGCTTGATTTTGAAGAGTTCCTTTGGGCGATGGGGATCGGTGAATCGACGATCGAGCAGGTTCGAACCAATTTTGAGAACCGGATCGCCGTGGATCCCTTCATTCATAAACGGCTGTTGGAGCTCTTCCAACGCTACATGATTGTCGGCGGGATGCCTCGGGTCGTGGATATCTACACAAAGGATCAAAACATTCAAGATGTGATTATTGAACAAAGAAATATTGTCGGTGGATACAAGGATGATATTCTCAAATATGCAGGGAACCTGCAACTGGAGGTCGCCCGGGTGTTCGACTCCATACCCGCTCATCTGATGGAGCGAAACAAGCGCTTCATCATGGCCCATGTGGAGAAGGATGCCCGTTTCCGGGACTTCAAGGATGCGTTGGCGTGGCTGCGCAGCGCGAGGGTCGCCGAGTTCTGCTTCAACGTCAGTGCGCCGGCCATTCCGATGAGTTTGAATGCTAAAAACAACATCTTCAAATTCTTCATGCGGGATACCGGGCTGTTGTGTCAAATGAGCCTCGGAAACGTCCAGCAGGCGATTCTGGCCGGTGACCTGGAGATCAATCTGGGCTCCATCATCGAGAACACCATCGCCGATCTTCTCGTGAAGCGCGGACACAAGTTATACTACTATGACATTAAAGGACGCTTGGAAATTGATTTTCTGATCACCAGGAATTTTAACGTTTTGCCTATTGAAGTTAAGGGTGGAAAAGATTTCAAGAATCATCATTCTTTGGACAAACTTTTGGAAAATCCGGCCTTTTCCATCGATGAGGGGATTGTTTTGTGCCGAGAGAATGTTGAGCAAGTTGAAAAAATCATCTATTTACCCTTGTATATGGTCATGTTCCTATAGCCAAAATCTCTAACTCTTGTCCATTAGTTTTCCTCTGAGTATCTTGGTGCAAGGGGGAAATTGATGTCGAAGAGAATCTTTATTCTATTGATTATATTGTTGCCTAGCTTGCTCTTTGCCGGTGGAACGAAAGAGAGCGTTTCCGATAAACCGATTGTCGTTGTGAGCATCTTGCCCCATGCGTTCTTTATGGAACAGCTCGGTGGGTCGGATGTGGATGTTCTTACCTTGGTGGGCGAGGGGCAGAATCCGCACTCCTATGAACCGTCCCCCTCTCAGATGGCCCGACTCTCCAAAGCCAAAGTCTGGATTCTCAGCGGAATCGAGTTTGAGTTGGCTCTCAGACCGAAGATCCAAAGCCTGTACCCCAAACTGGTCATCATCGACGGGACGGAGGGGATGGTCTTCAGACAGCTTGAAGGAGATGATCATGAGCATGATCCGCTTAATATCGACCGGCATACATGGCTTGGACATGATCAGGTGAAGGTGTTTCTCGACCATGCCCTTGCCGCCCTGATCGATCTCCTTCCGGAGAACAGGAAGATCTTTGAAGATCGTCATGGGGTGCTGGTCGATCGGATCGACACCCTGTTTGCGGAATTGAAAGAGGATCTGGCACCGCTTTCCGGCCAATCGGTGTTCGTCTACCACCCGTCATTCGGATATCTCTTGGATGACTTCAACCTGACGCAAGTCGCCGTTGAAACCGGAGGCAAGGAACCCACCGCTAAAGACCTTGCTTCGTTGATCGAACTGGCGAAAAGAGAACGTCCCAAAGCGATCTTCGTCCAAAAACAGTTCCCGGTCTCCGGCGCTCAGACGGTTGCCGATGCGGTAGGGAGCGCCGTCGTTCCCCTGGATCCGTTAGCCTATGATTGGCTTGATAATATCAGAGCGATCGGTAATGCTCTGGTAGAATCAGGAGGAAAGAAGTGATGATCGAAAAATCGCCGATCGCCCTTCAATTTACAGATGTCTCATTCGCCTATCCGACTTTGCAGATATTGGAGAATGTCACGTTCCACTTTCACCAAGGTGAGTTCATCGCGCTGGTCGGACCCAACGGAAGCGGAAAGACGACCTTGCTGAAACTGATCCTCGGTCTTGAAGAAGCGCAGGAGGGAACCATTACTCTCATGGGCGGCAGCGTGAAGACGATGCGGCCTGAGATCGGATATGTCCCTCAGTACGCAACCTACGATCCGTCATTTCCAATCAGCGTCATCGAAGTGGTGATGATGGGCCTTGTTGATTCCAGCCGTCGATTGAAGAAGCAGGAGATTCGAAACAAAGCTATCGAAGCGTTGAAACAGGTCGAATTGGAAGACCTCGTCGACCGCCCGTACAGCCAGCTCTCCGGCGGCCAGCGGCGGCGGGTCCTCGTCGCCCGGGCGCTGGTTTCCAGCCCCAAGATGCTGATTCTCGATGAACCGACTGCCAACATGGACAAAGAGAGCGAAGCGCGACTGTACTCCACCTTGGAGCGCCTCAAAGGAAACACGACGATTCTCATCGTTACCCACGATACCCGCTTTGTTTCCGATCTGACCGATCGGGTCTTCTGCATCGACGTCCAACATGAAGGCAGTGCCGGCCGAACGGTAGTCCAGCACGCCTTGGAGAACATCGAGGGAGAGGATCAGAAACGGGTTCGCCACGATGTCGAGATACCGGCCGATTTTTGCGCCTACCCGAGGAAGATGCCTTTATGAACGGTTTTTTTGAACTATTGTTTTCCCCCGATGTTCCGTTTATCCGCAATGCCTTCTTCGCCGGCATCCTCAGCTCGGTTCTTTTCGGCATCCTTGGCAGCGTCGTTACGGTAAAACGGATCGCCGGCCTCGCCGGAGCGATCAGCCACGCCGTGCTCGGCGGCATCGGAATCGCCCTGTATCTCTCGGCCGCCGGAATCGTACCCGACCTTTCACCGATGGTCGGGGCAATCATCTTCGCCCTTCTTTCAGCGTTTCTCATCGGAGCGGTCTCGCTGAAGAGCAAACAGCGGGAAGACACGGTGATTCAGGCCATCTGGGCGATCGGGATGAGCATCGGCGTGCTCTTCATGGCCAAGACCCCCGGCTACACCAATCCTTCAAGCTACCTCTTTGGAAACATCCTTCTCATCTCCAGTTGTGATCTGATCCTGCTGGCTATCCTAGATGTGATAGTCCTCTTTCTCGCTTGGCGGTTCTATCCGCAGCTCGAAGCGACGAGCTTTGATGAAGAGTTCGCCGCTGTCCGGGGGATTCCCACCCAAGCGGTGTTTTTAATCATTCTTGCCGTTACCGCCGTCGCGGTGGTTCTTCTTCAAACGTTCGTAGGAATCGTGATGGTGATCGCGATGCTGACCCTTCCGGCGGGAACCGCCGGGTACACGGCGCGCAACTTAGCATCGATGATGTTGCTCTCCACGCTGTACTCGCTCCTTTTTTCCGCAGGAGGGCTGGTCGTGGGCTGGTCGCTGGACTTGCCGGTCGGGGCGGTCGTCGTCGTTCTGGCGGGTCTCGTCTTCTTGAGCCATGCCGCGAGAGCGGCGCTCAGGAAGAAGCGTTCGAATCGCGATCCTTCATCAAGTTGAAAAGCTGCAGGCGGTTATTCACCTCCAGCTTCGCATAGATGTTCTTGATATGCGTCTTCACCGTATTTACCGAGATGAAGAGTTGTTTGGCGATTTCCTGGTTGGATGACCCATCCGCCAAAAGGCGAAGAATCTCCTGTTCCCGTTCGGTGATGCCGAAACGCTCGGTCAGGTTCACTTCCGGAAGAGCCGGTTGCTCATAGGTGAGGAAGTAGCGTCTGCTGATGAAGAAGTAGAGATGAACCGAGAGAATCGCGAAGCTGAGGTAGACCACCTTGAAGCTGAGGTGGAGGAAGAAGAGAATATCCAAGGGAAAGAGAACGACCAGCGGCAGGAAGGTCATCGCGACCCCTTTAAGCAGCCACTCCTCCTCCCATGTCGAAGCCTGTTTCACGAAAAAAAGCGCCACGATCGCATGGATGACATAAAAGGTGGAAGCGCTGAAAAAATGGTAATGCATCGTTTCTTTCAGCGCTTTGATCCAATCGCCTCCGCTCTTACCGAGAATCGCCCAAATGGAAATCAAAAAGAAGAGAAGGATGAGAAAGCGTAAAATGGTGTTGCCCAGTTTTTTCTGCTTTTCACTTGCCGGCAGCCGGTTGATGAAGAAACGGCTGAACGTGAAGAGCATCGCTGTAGTGAGAAGAATCGAGATGATCGTCGCTCCGAGCGCGTACATCGTATAGGAAAAGCTCGCCAAGCGTTCCGCTGAAAGGGAACGTTCCAGATAGGTGGCGAGGAGACTTAAAAGCATTTGCAGGCTCAAGGGGACGAGAACCGTCAGAAAGTCGGTGGTCAGCTCGTCGGCGATACGGACCCGTAGCAAGATGACGAGGCAGGTGACGGAAAAGACGAGCGCAGCGGTCAAAAAAAGCAGGATGTCCGAAAGAATGAGCATAAACCCTCCGTTCGGTCATCCTACCATGAAAAAAGTGTTAGAACCAAGCGTTCATGCCGATCGTGATCGAGCTGTTGTTCTCCCAGTTCTTGAAGAGGCTCTGCTTGTCTCCGAAGCCGTCGTAGTAGGCGCCCCGGGCATACACGCTCAAGGAATCATTGATTTCATAGCTGAGCGATCCCAAAGCGACGAGACTCCGGTTCTCGATTCCGTACGTCGCCGCCATTCGAACCTTGAGCCGCTCGCGCATGAGCGGCATCTCGAAGGCGACCGCCACGCTGCTGGAATAGGAGTTGTCATTCAGGAAGGAAGCGATATAATCGACGGGGATAGTGATATCAAGAGTCGTCTGATCAACCGAGGGTTCCATATCACCGAAGATGTACTGGCCCTGGTACGCCACCGAAGCGAAGAAGGAGGTCTTGGGCTCCGTATAGGAGAGCTCCGCGACCGCCGCCACTTTGGTGCTGTATTTGGCGGGGTCTTCATTCTTGAAATCTTCGCTGAGGAACAGGCCGCCTTCCCAGGCGATCGTGACCGGACCGACGAGAAGCGATCCTTCCGTACCGGCAAGGTGGTAGCGGGTGAAGTCGAAGTCGATGGATGCAACTTCCACTTTATCAGGAATATACTGAGTGGGATCGAGAGGGTGGGGTTTCATCTTTAGCTTTGCACCGATATCAAACCCCATCTGAGGGTAGAAGCTGCTGAAGAGCATGAAGCCGAGGTCCAGGTCGCCGATGCTGAAGCGATAGCGGCCTCCACCTCCGAGGGCTTTCCAGAACTTTGGATGTTCGTAGATTCCGACCCGGATATTGTCCGAGTTGATTGGAAGAACCATTCCGTTTCCCAGATCGAAGGTTGCCCCCAGAAGATTGTCGGTGTCCATCGGTGCGTACCGGTCGGATGCGTCCATGTCCATCGGCCGGTAGAAGGGCTTGATGATGAGATCGAGGGATGAGCGCTTGAAGTAGGCGTTGTAGACGATCATGAATTCGCTTTTCTTCATCGCTTCCGGATTATCCAGAATGCCATGGGTGAGATCCTGGGCGTTGATGACATCCACGGCGTGGAGAGTCGTGCTCGTTCCCCATGGATGGGTGAACATTCCCACTTTGAGGTTTGTCGGGCCGAAGAAGAAGGTGACCGCCAAAGTGCGGACGGAAAGGGGATCGCGAAGAATCGGACTGAAAGAGAAATCGACTTCAGTCCGGATCTTGTCCCGGTTTTCTTCAAAAGTCACTCCCAACGAAATTCCATAGCCGAACGGCTCATCCTCATCCAAGGGATAGTAGGTGCCGAACCCCTCGACGAAGAGGGAAGTGAGTTCTTTCGGCTTCACCGTTTCGGTGATGACTTGCCCCTCCTCCTCATCATCAAGAGTAGCAAAAAAGTCAAATGCGAAGAGCGGGCTGACAAAAGCGATAAGCAATAACAGTACGAGTAGTTTCTTCATCGGATTACAACCTCCCTGTTTCTAAGAAACGAACAGTGAAATATGCGGATGGAATGGGAACATCGTAGCGAACCTGAACCATCTCGAGACGAGTGGCGTGCCCGGTCGCAATTGTTTTCATTTCGACTACTTTGGTGATCGGGCGGCTTCCGACTTTGCCGGTTTCCAGCGTCGTGAGGGTTTTTAGCAAGGTCGTCCGGTCGGGTGCATAGAACTCGACCTTCAAGGGAAGGAACGTTTCCTTTTCCACGGTCGCTATATTCTTTCCATAGCTCTTGACGGTTTTGGGAATCGATTCAACGACATACGTCGTCGCCGTTTCTTCAATCAGGCGGTGGGTCGCCTCATCGGCGTCGTACGTCGTCGACGCCATATCGGAATAGGAGAAATCACTGCCCATGAACGATCCTCCCTCTTCCGCAGCGCTGATCTTCCGCACTCGCTTCAACGCCGGAAGATAGATCCACTGGTCGGTGACGTCTTTTTCTTCAACGGATAGAAAGCGGGTGTTTTTGACGCTTTCGGGGGAGAGGAACACGGTGATGATCGACGTGTTATCATCGATCGTCTGACTGAGGGTCTGAATGCGCCGCTCCCGCTCGGTGCCGTTGGCCTCGATGAGGGTCAATTTGAGGTCCATGGCAGCAGTATCGGCTTTTTGGGTTTCAATGACCCTGTCCATGATCTGGGCGGCGGTCGGCGCGGCGACAAGCAGCGAGGGGATAAGAATGAGAAGTATGGTAAATGTTCGTTTCATGGTTTGGTCCTCCTTTTGAAAATGAGCTTGGGATAATGGACAGCTATCGCAGGTAGCAACAGCAGCGCGCTGGCTGCTGCTGTTGCCATTGCGATGCAGAATAGAACTCCTAGATTTGCGATCGGCATGAAGCGGCTGAACAACAAGCCGATGAAGCCGAGGGCTACGGATGCCGCATTGGCGAGAATCGCCTTGCCTGTCGTTTGCATGATCCGATCCATGGGCATATCGTCACGGATGATCGCACTGAGGAGGTGGATCGCATAGTCTACTCCGATTCCGATGCACAGCGCTGCGAGCAGGCTGGTGACGATATCCAGTTTGATCGAGAAGGCAAGCATCGAAACGAAAACCGACAAGAGGGCGAAGAGACAGGGAATCAAGGAAAGCGTGGCGAGCTTCGGGGATTTGAGAGAGAACAGCACCAAGAACCATACAGCGATGAAGGAGCTGAACAGACTGACGATCTGACTTCGGGTAACCAGGTCCGCGAGAGCGAGGGCTACCGCTTCACCGCCGCCGACTTCGACTTTCCAATCCTCCGGGAAAAGGGTGGAAATGAGATTGGTGACGGTTCGAAGCTGGTTGGTGTCCGAACTCTTCAGTACGAGCGTCAATGCAGTGGCATCGGGTTCCAAGGGGTCATTGATGAACGTATCGAGGTTGCCCGAGTAGAGGAGCAGGTATTGAGCGATGAGGTTCGCCAGCTCTGATTCATCAGTGAGACCATAGCGCGCCGGATCGCTGGGAATCTCATACTCGCCCTGACCGCCGGCACTTACGACCACCTCTTCCGCTTCGAACGGCTCATCCTCGAAACCTAAGAAGTAATCCTCATCAAAAGCGAAGAAATCGAAAATCACTTCTTCTTCATCGACGGTGTGGACGATTTCATCCTCACCGGGTCCGAGAAGCTGGTTCATGCGCTTGACGAACGGAATGATCGATTGCACTCCTCCTATCACCGGTTCAGCTTCAAGGGTCCGGATCGCCCCTTCAATCGTTTTGAGGGTGGAAGGATCGAGGATCGAGACTCCGTCATTCGGTTCGATCATCACGGTCATCGAGAAGCTTCCCTGCATCCGTTCGTTGAAACGATTGGAGTCTTTGACCAATGACGAAGAAGGGCGGAAGAAATCGAGCATATTGGTACCGCTCTCCACAAAATAATAGGATAGCGGAAGAAAGATCACCAGGATGATCATGGAGACCCAAAGCAGCACTTTGCCGTGACGGTTTGCCACGACTATTGCCGCAGCCATCAACCGCGAGTCCTTGCCTTGTTGTTTCATCCGCTCTTTTCCGTTCGGTTTCTTATAGACGACTCGGATAAGAGCGGGCAGAAGGACAAGGGAGCTGAAGGCGCAGATGACGACGCCGATGAAGCTGAGAAGTCCGAAGATTCTGAAAGGTCCCAGGGGAGATGAGAGCTGGGCCAGGAAGCCGAAGGCGGTCGTAGCCGCGGCGGCGATGATCGGGTTGGTGTTTCGCTTCACAACGCTTCGGAGCACCTCTTCGATTGTTCCGGAATCCTGGTTTTGGAAGAAATGGCTGAAGATGTGGATCGTATAGGCACTGCCTACGATGAGTAGCAATACGGGAACGAGCATCGTCGCCATCGTGAAGGTGATATTGGCGATCGCCATGATTCCGAGCGCTAGAGAGGAGGAGAAGATGAGGGGAACAAGCGAAAGCAATGTCGCTTTGAAGGAGCGAAGGAAGTAGTACAGAATAAGGATGATGAGGGTTGCCACGATCGGGGCTAAAATCCCCAAGTCACTGAGTAAACTCTCACTAATCGCCTCAGTGACTGCGGGGAGACCTAAAATCGAGGTTTCGACAACCCCTTGGTAAGGAGCAACGACTTCCCGTAGATCATGGAGAAGCTGTTTTGAATCGTAGTCCAGAGTGGTTTGGATGAGGACGGAAGCAACAGTATGGTCGGCCGAGAGAAATGTCCCTTCATAAAATGAGGGCCACTCGGCGATCCGATTCTTCAACGCCTCAATGTCACCGTCGTACAGATATACCGCTTCAACCCCATCGAACGATGGTTCCAGGTGTTGTACATTCGCGATTGAGTTGGCGGTGGAGACTCCGTCCAATTTCTCAATGTCGCTGGAGATCGTCTTCAGGATCTCCATGTACTTCGGTTGAAGGATCGTATCCTCTGCGTAGATGCTCACGACCACAGGATCCAACGAGCCAAAGCGTTCTTTAATTCGATCATTGATCTGCACGACATCAGCATTGGTCGGGATGAAGGCGTCGGTAGAACTGTCGACATGAAGCCAGCCTATGCCGAGAAGGCCCAGGACTGTCAGAACAAATGAAAATGAAATAATGATCCAATCGAAGGTGCGTCGTTTTTCCATGACCATAGACTCGCTCTTTAGAGCAAATCTAACAATCGCCTCCGGGCAGTATTTATATCACCCGTCAGGGTGATTTGAATATCACCCCATGGAAATCAGGGAAGAAATCATCATTCTTCATTGATTTCGATATCAAACTGTATTTAAGCCTCCGCTTTACAAATTATACCTAATCACAGATGATGAGCCTATGAATTATACCAAGATCGTAGCCACCCTGGGGCCAAGCAGTGATGAGTATCAAACCATCAAGGCGATTCTTCAAGCGGGATGTCGAGTCATCCGATTGAATTTCAGTCACGGTGCCCATGAAGATCAGCAAAGAAGGTACGACATGGCTCGAAAAGCTTCCGCCGAATTGGGGATTGAAATCGCGATCTTCATGGACCTGCAGGGTCCGAAGATCCGTTTGGGAACGTTGGCCGAGCCTTCCTATACGCTGGAAACTGATGAAGAATTGGTGTTGACCACCGAACCGTGCATCGGAACCCGCAATCGAGTTTCAATCGATTATCCCCACCTTCACGAGGAAATCAAAGTGGGAAATCGGGTTCTCATCAATGATGGCCTGGTCTCTCTCGTCGTTGAAAGAATCGATGGAACCGATATCGTGTGCCGGATGGTGGAAGAAGGAACGATTCTGCCTCGCAAGGGAGTGAACCTGCCGGGGGTGCCGCTTATTCATCTGTCTTCCTTCACGGAAAAGGACAAAGCCGATCTGGTTTTTGGCTTCAAGAACAAGATTGACTATGTCGCTCTCTCCTTTGTCCGAAGCGGTGAGGATGTGGCGTTGTTGAAGGAATACATGGCGGAGACGTTCGGGTATGCGATTCCCATCATCAGCAAGATCGAGAAACCGGAAGCGGTCGACAATATCCACCGGATCATCGACGAAAGCAGTGCGATCATGATTGCTCGGGGCGACTTGGGCGTGGAGGTCCCCGCCGAAGAGGTTCCTTTGATTCAAAAATCGATTATTCAGATGGGCATCAATCGAAATCTCCCGGTGATCACCGCTACCCAGATGTTGGAATCGATGATTTATCGTCCCCGGCCGACTCGTGCCGAGACCAACGACGTGGCAAATGCCGTTCTGGATGGAAGCAGCGCGGTAATGCTCAGCGGTGAAACCGCAGTAGGGGAGTACCCGCTTCAAGCGGTCCGGACGATGGCCAATATCACTTCGATGATTGAAAAAAGCGATGCATTCAAACGAGAGGTGATGAACCAGATTTCCAGCATGGATATGTTGCGCAAGCAGACCGTAACCGAAGCGGTGGGTTTGGCCACCCGCAATTTGGCGATCAATGTGAAAGCGTCCTACATCACGTGTTTTACCCACTCCGGCTCGACCGCTCGCCTGATCGCCAAGTTCCGTCCTTCGGTACCGATTCTGGCGTTCAGCCCGAACAAATCGGTCGTTCAATACCTCTGTCTGAGCTGGGGGGTGACCCCGATCCTTATTGATGAATTGGAAAGCGTAGATGAATTGCTTCTTTTCGCCCCGGAGTATTTGAAGAAAAACGGCCTCGTGAAGGCCGGTGATACCGTGGTCATCACCGCCGGAGTCCCGGTGGGCTCCAGCGGTAAAACCAATATGATCAAAGTGGTCGAGATCGAATGACTATGGGCGGAACGTCAGCGCAGTGCTGAGACTCACCGCTCGACCGGCGTGATCGAAGAGGTCGAGGGCACGCAGATCGAAGGACATCGTCGTCGAGGGGAAGAGCTTGAAGGCGGGAACACGGAGACCGACGCTGACCAATCCCCGGTTCTGGGCGTTTCCGCCCGAGGGGCTGAGACTATAAGAGATATTCCCGAAGTCGAGGAGAAGGGCCAAATGGTTCTTCAGCTTGTTGGGGAAGAGCATCGTTTCAAGACCGACCGCAAAGTCGATATTTGAAAGAGCCTGAGTTCCCTGCTTCCAGGAGTATCCGATCATTATTGACGACTTGGTCGGCGAATCCATCAACGTGTGGTGGAAGGTGGAAGCAAGATATCCCTGAATGCCGAAGGTATTGGTGTCGCCCACTTCAAGCAGTTGGAGGCTTGTTCCTACGGCGAATGACGTACCTTTCGTTTCGACAAAGCGCCATTTTGCCGAGAGAAGCAAATCGACCTCGGTTTTTGCGTCAACGGCGAACGCCACCTCGATATCCACAGGAAAGGAAAGATAGATGAAGGGGAGGTGGGCAAGACCTTTGTCGCCATAGAGCATCGAATATCCGGTGGCGATAGCAAGCTTGGATCCGCTTTCTTCCACTTCAGCGCTGGGGGCGGTGATATAACCGCTGGTTCCGCTTAATGTGGGTTCAGCGACTAGCAGAGCGGTTCCTAACAGAAGGATACCTACGATGAGAAGGGTTCGTTTCATAACTGGCTCCTTGGTTCTCCGGTTGCCTTTCTCAATTCAGGCTGACCTTTTTCATTGATTCGTTTAGTGATGTATTTTTCTTTCTCCAATTGAGCGAGAAGGGCTCCCAACGATTTGTATTTCGAGCGTTCAATCATCCGGCTCTTGTCCATCTGGTGGAACTTGGTTCCCACAAAACTGGTAAGTTGCCAACTGTCGGGGTCAAAGGAGTCGATCACCTTCTTAGCCAACTCTTTGATATGTTCATTCATCTTCTCCTGCGGCGTCGGTTCGACGGCGATCTTCGTTTCCTTCTTGGCACCCTTCGCCTTGGTCGTATAGGACTCCAAGATGAGAATCTCGTCACAGCTGTTGGAGAATACCGGCTTGTCGCTGACCGCCTCCTTGGTGACGAGAAACACCTCCTTGCCATACTTGCGGAGCATCTCCATGATGACGGTGAAATCGCTGTCACTGGTGATGAACACGTAGCGGTCGATCACCGGCATATTGATGATGATCGTTTCAAGAGCGGCCAAAGAGATGATCAGATCCGCCCTATTCTTGTACTTTGATGTGATCGAGGGGGTGTCGCGGATTTCAAAATTATACTCGGTGAGCTGCTTCTTCATCTTCCGGATCGCGGTGGAGTTTCCCGCCGCCATCTTGATGACGAAGACGTTCTCCTCGTCACTGTCCACGTTGTGCCGTAAGGACAGATCGTCGAGCAGGCTCTTCAGATCGAGAGCTGCCGGGATGTTTTCCAAGTCAATGTAGATCGCGTTGTTTTTTCGTTTCATAGGAGAACTATACCCCACCAACGGCAATCCTAAAAGGGGACGGGTGCATGGATGTGGAGTTCTTCCTTGGTGATCGGGTGGATAAATGCCAGGCTCTTGGCGTGAAGATACAGGCGGCTCTTCATCCCCGAGCCATAGAGGCGATCACCAAGAATCGGCAGTCCAAGGCCCTCTTTGCTGTGGATTCGAAGCTGGTGGGTCCGTCCGGTATACGGGGTGAATTCGACTCTGCTGAGGTGACCGAAAGGATGCTCTTCCACCCGAATCCGCTTCACATGCGTTTTCGCCTCCTTGCCGCCTTCACGGTCGACGACCTGATAGGGGCGATTGGTGATATCGGCTCGGAGCGGAAGAGTGATTTCGGTTTCCTCTTCCTTGAGGATTCCTTCAAGCAGCGCCTCGTAGGTCCGCCTTACCCGCTGGGTTCGAAAGAGGTCATGCATGCCGCTGAGCGCTTTCCCGGTGAGCGCGACGATGATGAGGCCTGAAGTATCCATATCCAGACGATGGGTCGCGCATTGGACAGGCGCCGATGGAATGAGAGTCCGCACTCTGCTTTCAATCGAATCACTCTCGACGGTTCCCGGAATTGATCGGAGATGGGGAGGTTTGTTGACGATGAGAAGATGCTCATCCCGATACACGGGATCGAGCCCGAGCATCTTTCTGAGAATCGGGGAGCAGCGCTCCTCACAAGGCTGGCAAAAGTCCAAGTGAGAGCGCGTGCCGCTGCCGTAGAAGAACTCGGTCATCGAATTAGGGACGATATGGTGGCTGAACGCGTAGGCAAGGAGCTTGATCGCGGCGCAATCACCGCTGCCGGTCGGAATGGGCCGATCGCCAAAACATTCGGAGAGGGTGACCATGCCGCCTCCAATTGTCGGAAATCGGTAGAGACCGTAGTAGTGCTTCAACGCTTGAGCGGAGTATTCGCTTTGTTCAAAGGGGGTGTTTTGCGGATCTTTTATGATCGCGTCGTACGTATCAAGGTAGGTTTGAAAATCCGGATCAGTGATGATGTGCGGAACATAGCGGGCAAGATTCCGCTGTTGTCCGCTGATTCCCTTCAGCAGCACTTCGTTCCCGTCTTTGTCGGTTCCAAGGAGAACTCCGATCATCACGCCGTTGTACTCCTTGAAGAGCTCCTTCACCGGAAGCGCTTTGTTCGAGTCGAAATCAAGAAAGCCGGTTTTGGTGATGAGGTGGGCGAGATACCGGGCATGGAGGCGGGCAGGTTCCTCGTTGAACAGGTTAATCATCGCCCCGTTCCATCCAATCGGCGGTAAAGTAGTAAATGATGAAGATCGTCGAGCTGATAGTCCAGGTGACCGGGTGCGCCCAGAAAACGACGCGGATATCAAAGAAGAGGGCAAGACCCACTTTGATGAAAATGATTCTAAGAACGCACCAGATGGAGAGCATGACGGTCATCGGAACGATGGACTTGCCCGCTCCGCGCAAGACTCCCGTCATCGTATGACTGAGAGCCAAAGCCCAGAAGAACCATCCGGCGATCGACCCTTTTTGAACGCCGAGGCGGATGATCTCGCTGTCTCGGGTGAAGATAGTCATCACTTGGCCGCCGAACAACATCAGCGAGAATCCCACCAATTGGGCGAGAGCCATCGCGAAGATGATGCCGAAGCGGGCGCCTTCTCTGACTCGATCTCTTTGCCTCGCTCCGAGGTTCTGACCGGTGAACGTCGTTATGGCGAGAGCGAAGGCGGTGATGGGGATGAACGCAAAACCTTGAATCCGGTTGTAGGATCCGTGGGCGGCCATCGCCGCCGGGCCGAACAGGTTGATCGATGATTGGACGATCACGTTTGCGAAACTTGTGACGGAGTTTTGAATCCCCGACGGGATTCCGAGCCTGACGGTTTTCCCAAAATATCCCCGATAGATCCTAACGTCTTTGATTCGGACCCGGATGACGTCTTTCGTTCGAAAGAGGAGCCGGAAGGAAAGGATCGCACTGATGCTTTGGGCAATGATTGTGGCGTAGGCGGTTCCTTCGATTCCCATCCCGAAGCCGAGGACGAAGACCAGATCCAAAACAATATTCAACAAGGCCGAGATGATCAGAAAATACAGGGGGTTTTTTGAATCTCCGACCGCTTGAAGGATTCCGCTTGCGGTATTGTACATGATGAGCGATGAAATACCCAAAAAGAAGATCTGAATGTATGCTTGAGCATCGGAAAAGACTTCGGGCGGAGTCTTCATCCACATGAGGATCGTCGGAGTGAATGTATAGCCGATGATCGTCAGCAAGATCGAATTGATGATGCCGAGGGCGACGGTGGTATGAACGGCTTTTGTTACGGAATCATAGTTGCCTTCACCGAACGCGGTGGAAATGACGACGCCGGCGCCGACAGAGAGCCCTTGAAAGAGTCCGATGATCAACATCGTCAGCGATCCGACCGAGCTGATTGCAGCGAGCGCTTGAGTGGAGACGAAGTTTCCGACTACCACGGAATCGGTCGTCTGATAGAGCTGCTGAAGAAGTCCACCGAGGAAGATGGGAAAAGCGAAGCATATAAGATGTTTTTTAATCGATCCTGTGGTCATCAACCGCGTTTGGGTAGCCATAATATCCACTGTAGACATCTTTTAGGAATGAGGCAACTATGCTTTCTCATTTCTTGCCGAACAGGTGTACATACCGATGGTCGCTCCTTCTTTCGGCGATGACCATCAAGCTCGGCGGAACGCTACCAATCTTTAGAAAACGGGGGTTTCAACTCTAGCTTCTTCTCATACGTGCAGGTATCTTAAATCAAGATACGGAGGGGTTCGTATGAAATCAGAGTCAATTCGTCATGCCCATGAGTTTGAAGAGAACTTCACCGTTGCAGGAAAGTATTGTCTCGATAATCAAGAGACAATAGAAGCAACATACCTTTGCTTCACGTAGCGAAGGCGTTCGTGTCTATCATACAGGTTTGATAGAACCCGACAGTGAAGGAGAGACACGATGGCATTTTTATGGAACAGTCAAGGACCGGCATCTCCGCCGGGCAAGACGATTCGTGACCTCATCGAAGATCGGGGAATGACCCAAAAAGAGTTTGCGACTCGAATGGATCTTTCGGAGAAACACGTCAGTAAATTGATCAGTGGAGATGTGCTGCTCACCACCGACGTGATTTTGAGGATGATTTCGGTAATCGGAAAGGATGTTCTTTTCTGGTCAAACCTGGAAGCGATGTATCGGGCCGGCTTGCTCAGAGAAACGATGAAAGACCAGGTCGCTTTGGATGAGCGCATTCTTTCCCGAGTCCCCCTTGAGGAGTTGCATGAACTTGGCTGGATCGCTCTTGATGAGAATCCGGCAAAGCAAGTGGAGCTTGCCCGGCAATATTTCGAGGTATCCACCCTTCAAATCATTGAAAGCGAAGCGATGGCTCCATATACCGCTTTGGGAGCGCACATCAACCGTGAAATGGACTATACGCTTCTTGCCTGGATTCAACAAGCGAAGTTCTGCGCCCGTAAAATGAGCGTCCGACCGCTGGACCATCGAAAGCTGGAACGAAATCTGATAAAGATCCGTTCGTTATCCCTTCTTCCCCCAAAAGAGTTTCTCCCCAAGCTTCAGGCGCTTCTGGCGTACTGCGGGGTGGCTTTCGTGGTGCTTCCTGCCATGAAGAAGCTGCACCTCGAAGCGATCACGTTCTTTGCCGAGGGGCGGGCAACGATCGCTTTCACTTCCGACGGCAAGAATTCGGAAACATTTTGGATCTCTCTTTTCAAAGAGCTGGCTCATATCCTTCTCCGACATGTCGGACCGCGCATGGTGTACTCAAAAGACGCTGAAACCCAAGCCAAGCGTCTTGGCCTTGAGAAGCTGCTTCCTTCCGATCGCTACAAGAGCTTCCTCGCTCTCAAACGGTTTGACGAAGAAGCGATTCTCGCCTTCGCGAATGAAGAAAAGCTTCACCCTTCGATCATCGTCAATCGCCTGCGAAGCTCAAATATGCTTTCGAAGAAGGAGCTTGTCCATCTTACGGTTGATTACGAGTGATTCTTCCGCTTCATTAAGACCGCAATTCCGCTATTCAAGACCGGCAATCCGTTCAATGAGACTGTTTGATCTTAAAATTCAATTCCGCACATGAAGACCGACTTTCATCACCATGATTATGACCAGATGAAAGAGAAATCCGAGAACGAAGTCTCCAACAAAGCTTTGTTTTCACAAAAGCAGGTTTTACGCGGAGAACCGGAAGAGGCTGATAGGAGATTGGTCAGATTCTCTTGCGTCAACCCCTCAAAATCTTCTGCTCTTTTCAAGCCATGAAGCTTGGCTTCCCTGAGTAATCACGAGACTGCTTGCTGGCTAATTGCCTCCCGCTGATTCCGTTGAAGGCTCCTCGCAGCACTTGTAGATAGTTTGTTTTCATACAACAAACCCCCTAAAAATGAATTCCGCCTATGCGACGGTGATTTAAGTTTAGAAAACAGGGTCTATTTTGTCAGTGGCCTTCATCCTCCACAGAGTTGGACTTTGGAGACCGCATTATACACGCATCAGGTATTCTATAAAACCCTGGCAAACAATAATCCCTGGCAGGATTCTTGAAATTCAATGACTGGGTTTCATCCGGTCAAGTGGCCGGGTTCGGCCGTCGAACTCAGTATCGGCCTTAGAGATCTTTCGTATTCAAGACGCAACATCTTTTCTTTGACAATCTAGGTCTTTGCTGTACCTCTGCACTCCGGCTTTCCGTGCTGAAGCTATAACGGAACCATTTTCTTTCAATAAATCCAGAAACTTGATTTTCTGCTCAATTGAATAACTTCTGTAACTCATGATTACCTCCACGGTCTCAGGAAGGCTCCCGCTCTTACTAAAGTGTCAACTTTTTCGTGCGCAGATCAAAAAACGATTCAATTCTACATTGGGAAAAATTATTGTGTGTACCAAACTGAATTGATAAGGTTATTTACGTGATAAACTTGCATCCTAACCAAGGTAATAAAATCCTCTGCAGCCAAGGATAGTCTTACTCCACTTCTATGTATGGCGGAAAGATTAAATAAAGTCATTTTTTGACCGACAGAGAAAATATTGAGTTTTTCATTTAGTCGATAATAATATAAAGGCAATTCTCCAGAAAAAGCCATTCCATAACCATTGATTGCTAGTTCTATTGATGTCATGATGTTTCGAGTCGTAAGAATCTTATGAGGATATATATCAGCTTCATGAAAAATTCGATCTGCTATTTTTCTTGTCCGCTGATCCGACCATAATAGGATAAATTGTTCATCTTTAAGTTTTTTAATATCAATCCAAGGATATTTGAACCCCTTTTTCTTACATGCTAGTGTCGATTGCGGATGATCGAGAGACATAAGAAGAACAATTTCTTCTTGGGCGAGAACCTCATATGATATATCAGGATTTTTACTGGGCATTACCACAAATGCAATATCAAGTTCTCCTTCCAGCACCATTTGCTCCATATGGTATGAATTGGCCTCAAATATATTTATTTTTACGTTGGGATATTTGTCTCTGAAAAGAGGAAGGATTTGCGGTAGAATGCATTGTCCTCGAAAAACAGACATTCCAATTTTTAACTCATCTATATTTTCTTTTTCAATAGAGGAAAGATCATAATAAAGATTTTTCTTCATACGCAGGATTGTTTCTGCAGTTTCAAGAAAACGCTTGCCTGCATAAGTTAAAAGAAAGTGGTTTCCAAGCTTATAAAAGAGAGGAAGGCCAAATCTGCTTTCAATTTTTTGTACAAACTTGCTTAAGGTTGGTTGAGAGACATTAAGTTCTTGCGCTGCTTTTCCAATTCTTTGATGCTTGGCTATACACACAAAATATTCCAATTCTCTGATACGATCCATCCAGCGTATTCCTCCAAGTAATAAAAAATATTCATAAAATGAATTGGACAATTATTCATTACCAGTCCGACAATAATAATAGCACAAGAAAAATACTATGACATAAGGGTTATTGATTGATTTTTGTGCCGAAGGAGACACTCATGGGACGGACTATTGTTCAGAAAGTGATGGCAAAAAAATCCGGTAAAAAGAATGTAAAACCTGGTGATGTGGTAAATTGCAAGGTTGATAAGGTTTTGATTAAGGACTATACCCATGGATACTATGCATATCTAGCTTTGAAGGAGATCGGAGCAGAATGTAAAATTGCTCCAAAGGATATAATACTTGCAGACCTTGGTGCTTTTGTACCGGAAGTCACTTTAGATTTACATAATTGGGTAAAAGAGATAGGTGTTCCGGCGGAAAATATTTATAGATATAAAGGCATTTTCCACTACATGGCTCTTGATAATGGTCACATTCTTCCTGGCATGCTCTATACATGCACAGATTCCCACACTCCTATCGGAGGGGCTTTAGGGGCAATTGGAATAGGTCTTGGTGGA
>Ga0116182_1002417_pt1 | contig 18429 bp, 14 predicted proteins | sample AD_UKC077_MetaG_FD_89805 | JGI IMG/M metagenome (GOLD analysis project Ga0116182, IMG submission 89805) | Active sludge microbial communities of municipal wastewater-treating anaerobic digesters from USA - AD_UKC077_MetaG | ecosystem: Engineered > Bioreactor > Anaerobic > Digestate | place: USA...
AAGGCTGGCTATATCCCGTTCCTGAATGCGGGGAAACTGGCGCTGTCATTATCGCCTGTAACAAGGTTGGCAACGAATGTAGACCGGAAACAAGAAGCGAAGTACAGCCCTGCCAATAACCCCGCCCCTGAACTATTCGGCATCAAGCGCCCAATTCCGTTGTCTACTTGGTGTACAATCTGGTGCCATTGGGCACTAACAGGAGTAAAAAGGTGTTGAAACTAATAATAAACGGTGCAATGGGGCGGATGGGGCAAATGATTATGGAGGCCGCCGCAGGAAAATTCCAGTTGGCAGCTGCTATAGAGGCACCAAATCATCCAGATGTTGGCACTATCCAAAACACCCCACTTGGCCCCACAACTATTTTGAGTTCTTCAGATGCAAGTTCCTGGAAGTCCTTAAATGGAAATCTAGCCATTGATTTCAGCGCCCCCGAAGCGTCAGTTAGCTTCATCGAAACCATGGCGGACCTGAATATTCCAGTGGTAAGCGGGACTACAGGTTTGTCCGAGCAAGACCATGAAAGGATCAAAATCGCCAGCCAAAAAATCCCAGTCTTGTGGGCTGCGAACACCAGCATTGGCGTCCTTGCCATGCATGAATTGGCCACCAAGGCTAAGGAGATCCTGGGTCCAACGTATGACGTGGAAATAGTTGAGATACACCATCGCCACAAAAAGGATGCCCCATCTGGGACGGCCTTGTCCTTGGCTTCAACCCTTGGCAATGGCCTGCAGGTAGTCACAAACAGGGGCGCCGGAGCCAGAAAGGACAACGAACTTGGCTTGTTATCAGTCCGAGGGGGTGAAGTAGTCGGGGATCACACCATCTATTTCCTGGGGCCACATGATCGAATCGAGATTACTCACAGGGCCTCATCGAGAATGGCCTTCGCACAAGGAGCTCTAACTTTGGGCGAAAAATTAGTCCTTAAAAAACCAGGACTTTATTCAGTCAGGGATCTTTTCTAAGGTCAAACTTGACCCTGCCGCCTGGCCAGTGGCGCATCACGGATGTCAAGGCCAGCCTGTTGATGATCGCCTCCACCGTAGCAAGAGTGCCTGCGAAACCAAGTTCTGGCCTGGAATAAATGAAATGTTCACCAAAATTTGGAAATCCCATTTCTAAAAATGGCAGGCCTTTGGCCTCGGCGACTTGACTTCCGATGACTAAATCGACTTCCAAGTCATCAGGAATATTATCAATCCAGTTGATATCTGGGGCGCTGGCTGGATTTCCACCGGTGCAAATCGCGCCCAAGACATTGCATCCAAATTCGTGCAAGGCTTCGGCCCAACCTTTAACTTTGTAGACATCACCAACCAGCAAGATTCGGCGATGCAGCAACCAAAAAGGGACTACCCATTCAAGTTTTGGTACTGCTGAGCCAAGTTTGGATTTGATCAACTGTTCAGCCGCCTGCTGACGCCCACATGCAAGGGCCACCTCGCTAATCCAATCGCTCGTCCCGGCAAATCCAATTGGCAGGTCCAGCTCGATGAGCTTGGCACCAGTTTTTTTTGAGATGGCGTGCGCCGCTTTGCGTCCGTAAGGAAGTGAAATAATGGTTGAAGCAGGCGCGATGTCCTTTAGTTGGGAGCTATCCACAGCATCAAAAGCGGGAAAAAAACCGCAAAAATCCAACCCAAGAGCGGCCAAGTAGCCTGCCAACTCATCATAATCAGCACGACGATCAGCTTCACGCCGATCAAGGAGCATCCCAACCACAGCGATGGAATTTGGTTCTAGGGGCACAGCTTCAATAGCCGCGGCCAAAGCTGTCAAGGCCTCTTGGTAACCGTCCACCCAATCATTTCCAGAACTTTCACACCGCGAAAGGTCAAAACCAGGCCCCGAAGCGTCAGCACCAACTATCTGGCCCCACCAGCCTTTACTGTCATGCTGTTCGACAACAGCCTGAACCGCCTCAATAGCCTCAGGTGAAGCATCCACCTTGAAGATTTCCCGAGCTACGGCGTTGGCCACCAAGGCCACCCCAGTCACAAATCCAGGCCTGTCCATCATGACTGTCCAAACGTCTGTTCTATGAAGGCGTCAAAACCGGCATCGTCAAAAGGCGTTGGCACCTGATGCGCTTCAACAGAATCCTGCATTATGGCGTTTGCAAGTTCAGCAAACACAGCTGCGGCCTTTGATTCTGGCGCGATGTCAACAACTGGGCGCTTCATCACCTCTGCCTTTCTGATTGCAGGGTCCCTCGGAACCACCCCAATAATCCTGGTCCCAAGAGCTTTGGCAAACTTGTGTAGGCCTTCGATTGGGGTGTGCTCATCCGCTTGGTTGACTATTAATCCACCAAGCGCAATTCCATTTGAAGCGAAACGTTTCATGGCCCTGGCGATGTTATTTGCCGCAAACAGCGCCATCACGCTTTCGCTTACAACGATGTAGACCAGTTCTGCTCGCCCCTGGCGAAGCGGTGCCGCAAAGCCACCACACACGACGTCACCCAGCACGTCAAAAACGGCCACGTCATATTCGCCATCTTCAATCAATTCCAGGTCATCCAAAACCTCGAACATCCTTGAAACACCGCGACCTCCGCACCCAACCCCAGGTTCAGGACCACCACACTCGATGCAAGAAAGTCCCAATATCCCAGGCATGATGATGTCGTCCGGGGAACTGATGCGCCCAGCGATTTTTTGGATGACTGTCTTAACTGGTTGGCCATCCAGCAAAGTAAGGGTTGAATCTGCTTTGGGATCGCAGCCAACATGCAAAACCTTTTTACCCTGCTTGGCCAGTACCGCCGATATGTTGGATGAAACGGTGGATTTACCAATCCCACCCTTTCCATACATCGCAAACATCCTAGCTTTGGGACGCGACATCACTGCCTCCTTGGATCCATCAATATGCAGGGTCACAAAACAACATCATCGTCTTCATCAGGAGGCGGATCACCTGGAAACAGGTTGTCATAATCCACACCTTCGAAGTCTTTGGTAGGGTCGTACTTTTGTAACGCCTGGATGAATTCTTCAAAGGTACGCCTGGCAAACACCCTGATGTCTTCACCACCACCAAAGGTCACTATTTCCTGGGCTGTGGCATGAGCCTTTACCAGATTGTAGTCCACGTGGCGCACAATTTCAGGCGTCAAATAGTATTCTTCCATCAGGTGGCGCAGCTCAGATGGGTCGATCCCAAGATGACGCGCCAACTGGTCCTGGTTAAAAAACCGGTAATTGAATTCTTTATCCAATCCCAAGTAATAACCGCAAAAAATTGTAAAAGGCGTCGGTTTCATGCGCGAAGGATACTCGTTAACAAGGGGAATTCCAACTACAAGGCTGCAAATATGGTGAATATTAGGGTGTTTTGGGGCAAAGGGAGGCTTTGGGCCAAACGACTAGGGAACCGTCCTTGCAAGACGGAACCCACTGTAATCATTACGAAATCTAGGATAGAGACCGTCACGAACCGCCAACCGCACCGAGTCGATGCTATTAGCCCAACAGCCGCCACGTTGAACGCGAAGATCACTATTGTCAGGCCCTAAAGGATCTTGGCAACCGGTATTACAGGAAGAGTAGTAGTATTCGTCGTACAAGTCATTCACCCACTCCTCAACATTGCCAAGCACATCATATAGTCCCCAGTTATTGGGACTCTTTTCGCCTGCAGGATGAGTAAGCCAGGAACTGTTTCCCGAAAACCACGTCGTGGAATAAATTTCACCATATCTGGGCCCGTGAACACCGGCACGTGCTGCATACTCCCACTCAGCCTCAGTTGGCAAGCGATAACCTTTGCAGTCAAGCAGATTGGGATAAGTCACTGTACATTGATAGCGGTCGTAATCAGGATTTCCAGAACCAAGGATTCCTGAACAATCGCTTATCGTGTAGCACTTTTCAAGACCTTCCTTCTCGGAAAGAGCATTCGCGTAGGCAACGGCTTCGAACCAGTTTACTTGATCAACTGGGCACTCATCACCACACGTGCTGAAACGAGACGGATTGTTGTGAAACATCGACTTCCACTCTCCCTGGGTAACTTCGTACTGTTTTATGTAAAAGGGACGTGTAATGGTGACTGTGTGAACTGGCCCTTCATTACGAAAACGGCCAAGCTCGCCACTGGGAGAGCCCATCTGGAAAGTACCTGCTTGAATAAAGCACCAATCACCATCACACCTAGCAGTGTTGGGGATGCACTTACCTTTGAGGTCGCAAACTAGGCTTCCAACACAATTACCGCAGGCTTGACCGCATACTGGGTCAGGGCCACAAACACGGCCATCACACTGTTTCAGGCATCCATCTGGCTGACATTGACCATCTGCATCACACCTATAACCAAAGTCGCAAGTACCGCAAGATGCACCGCAGACTGGATCGGGACCACAGATGCGGGTACCACACTGTTTTGCACATTCATCTGGCGAACACAGCCCGTTTAAATCACAACTAAAACCAGAGCTACAAGTACCGCACGACTGACCACAAATGGGATCAGGGCCGCAGCGGCGGAGGCCACATTCTTGAGTACACTCGCACAAGCCTTGGGGATTGCAAAATGCTGGGGTGGTACATGTCCCACAGGACAGGCCACATTTCGGGTCGTTGCCGCACTCAAGGCCTTCGCAATTTGGCCTGCACTCGCATTGGCCCGCGTCATTGCATTCGTATGGGGCATCACAACCGCCACAGGACAGGCCACATTTCGGATCGTTGCCGCACTCACGGCCATGGCAATTTGGCTCGCACTCGCATTGGCCCGCGTCATTGCATTCGTATGGGGCATCACAACCGCCGCAGGACTGACCACATTTCGGATCTGGGCCGCAATCAAGGCCATGGCAATTTGGCTCGCACTCACATTGGCCCGCGTCATTGCATTCGTATGGAGCATCACAACCGCCGCAAGACTGGCCACAAACTGGATCGGGTCCACAGACGCGATCACCACAAACCTTTTCACAGCCATCTTGCTGGCATTGGCCATTCGAGTCACAACTGTGACCAGCCTCGCAGGTACCACAGGACTCTTTGCAAACAGGGTCAGGACCGCAGACTCGGTCTTCGCACTTTGGCTCGCAAGACACCTCTGCGTCAGCGTCTTCCCCTGAATCTGTGACATCTGAACCATCGTCAACAGGAGTATCGTCGGCCAAACCTTCGTCCGCCGCACCTTCGTCCGCCGCACCTTCGTCCGCCGCACCTTCGTCCGCCGCACCTTCGTCCGCCACGCCTTCGTCCGCCACGCCTTCGTCCTGCACTGAATCGTCAGTAGCAGCGGGAATTTCCTGAAATACGTCGGTAGGCTGGTCTGAGCCCTTACAACTGGTCATTGCGCTGACTGCAAAAACTAGCGCTAGCGTGCCTAAAAACTTCATGACTCGCATTTAATACTCCTTAACAAAACTATGGTCTTCTCCACAAGAAACTACGGCGCAGTCCTTACAATGCGCAAGCCAATGTAACTTCTACGTGTATCAGGCGTGTCGTAGCTGCGGTCAGCTGCCCGCGAGTTCCTGGCATCGAAGATCCAACCACCGCCACGTCTAACCCGGCCAGCGCCCCACGAGGGTCCTAACGGGTCTATCCCACCGGAAATACTGGTATTGTAGAAATCATAGTAGTCATGCACCCACTCCCAAACGTTGCCAAGCATGTCATATAATCCCCAAGCATTAGGTAACAGTTTAGCTACTGGATGATAGGTGCGTTGACTGTTGCCTACATGCCAAGCTATCCTGTCCACCTCGCCGTACCTAGGCTCAGAGGTACCTGCACGTGCTGCATACTCCCACTCTGTCTCAGTTGGCAAACGATAACCTTTGCAGTCAAGCAGATTAGAATAGGTTACTGTACAGTTTTTGAGGCCCGTTCCAGGACTACCAGAACAACCCTCTATCGTGTAACACTTTTCACGACCTTCCTTGTCGGAAAGAGCATTCGCGTAAGCAACAGCTTCAAACCAATTTACAGTCTCAACAGGACAATCTACTCCACATTCAGTTGTGCTAGACGGATTGTTCTGAAACACCGACTCCCACTGTTCCTGAGTTACTTCCGTCTGACTCATATAAAAATCGCGGGTAATCGTCGCTATGTAAGTCGGACCTTCATTGTTATAACGCTCTGGATCATCTTCAGGAGAACCCATCAAAAAGGTACCTGCTGGGATAAAACACCATCCTGAATTGCAATCAACATACGGGGGAACGCACTGGCCACTGTTAGGTTCGCAAACCAAGTACATTGGACAACTACCGCAGGAGTCACCGCAAGAAGGATCGGGACCACACTGGCGACCGGTGCAGTTTCGTTCACAACACACTCCTTGGGATGAGCAGGTCTCTGGAGCAGTGCATATACCACAAGGCCGCACACCACAGACCGGATCTAGGCCGCACTCACGGCCCAAACAGTCGGGTACGCACTGACATTGGCCATCATTGCATTCGTGATGAGCTGGGCAATCGCCGCAAGGCTGCCCACAAACCGGGTCATCGCCGCACTCACGGGTGCCACACTCAGGCTGGCACTCGCATTGGCCATCATCGTTGCATTCGTGATGAGCTGGGCAATCGTCGCCGCAAGGCTGCCCACAGACCGGATCATAGCCGCACTCACGCCCGCCACACTCAGGCTGGCACTCGCATTGTCCATCATCGTTGCATTTGTGATGAGCTGGGCAATCGTCGCCGCAAGGCTGCCCACAGACCGGATCATCACCGCACTTACGGTTGCCACACTGAGGCACGCACTCGCATTGGCCTTCGTCGTTGCATTTGTGATGAGCTGGACAATCGTCGCCGCAAGGCTGCCCACAGACCGGATCGGGACCACAGACGCGTTCACCGCACGCCTTTTCACAGCCGTCTTCCTGACACTGGCCATTTAAGTCACAACTATGACCAGCTTCGCAGGTGCCACAGGACTTTTCGCAAACTGGGTCAGGACCACAGACGCGATCACCGCACTCTTACTCGCACTCACATTGGCCATCAGCATTGCAGGAATATGGGGCATCACACGTCCCACAAGACTCTTTACACACCGGATCTGGACCACACTCACGATTACCACAGTTTTGCTCACACATTGGCTCAATGTCTGGGCGAGTCGTATCTGAGCCATCATCAGGCGTAATTGCCTCCAGCTTGACATCCAAGATCCGCCACGATACCCCCGCATACTGCCACCGTCGATTCCTATTGGGTCAGAACAACCCGATGAACAGCTGCTGTAGTAGTTTGGCCCATACCAGTCATTTACCCACTCCCAGACATTGCCAAGCACATCGTTTAATCCCCAGGCGTTAGCAGTCCTTGTTGCCACTACACGAGTCTTATTCAAACTGTTACCACTGTGCCAAGCGATGGCATCAATGTCGCCATACCTTGGGCCAGTAACGCCTGCACGCGCTGCATATTCCCACTCAGCTTCGGTAGGTAAACGATAACCTGTGCAGCCAAGACCATTAAACTCGACCGTACATTTATAGCCGACGGTACCAGGTGCACCTGTGCAATTGCTTAACGTGTAACAACTTTCAAGGCTTTGCGTTTCAGAAAGGGCATTAGCGTATGCGACAGCGTCGTACCAATACACCATCTCAACTGGGCACTTATTGCCACAGGACTGAAAATTTGATGGATTATTTCCCATCAATGACTGCCATTCCCCTTGAGTTACTTCAGTCTGTTTGATGTAAAAAGAGCGGCTAATCGTCACTGAATGAACTGGCCCCTCATCAAAACGGTATTCAGGTTCGCCTTGTGGAGCCCCCATCTCGAATGTGCCTGCTGGAATCAAGCACCAGTCATCCGAGCAGACAATCGATGGCGCAAAACATTGTCCATCAAGATTGCAAATGGAGTTTTCAGGACAAGTGCCGCAGGATTGCCCACACACTGGATCTACGCCGCAATCGCGCCCACGGCAGTCTGGAGAGCACTCACACTGGCCTTGCTCATTGCATTCGTTTGGAGGGGTACAATTGCCACAAGACGTCTCACAAACCGGCTCAATACCACACTTACGGTCGCCACACTGGGGCACGCACTCACATATACCTACCAAATTGCATTTCTCATGCGCCTCACAGTAACCACAGGTCTCAGTGCCACAAATCGGGTCAAGGCCGCACTGGCGGCCGGTGCAATCTGGCACACACTCACATAGAAATTGGTCGTTGCATTTTTCGTAGAATCCGCAAATACCACAGGATTTCGTTCCACAAACTGGGTCAACACCGCACTTGCGCTCGCCGCACTCTGGGATGCACTCACATTGGCCTTGCTCATTGCATTTGTTTGGAGCTTCACAAACGCCACAAGACGTTTGACAAACTGGCTCAATGCCACACTTACGTTCACCACATTGAGGGACGCATTCACATTGGCCTTCCAAATTACATTTTTCATGTGCCTCACAATAACCACAGATATCTGTATTACAAATTGGGTCCAAGCCACACTGGCGGCCGGTGCAATCTGGCACGCACTCACATTGGCCAACGTCATTGCATCTCTGATTCGCTCCACAGTCACCACAGTGCATTGTGCCGCAAACGGGGTCAAAGCCACACACATGTTCCCCACACTTTGGCACACATTCGCATTTGCCTTGAATGGTGCATCTCTCATGCGGCTTACAAGTACCACATGACGTCTTACGACAGACCGGCTCAAGGCCACATTGTTGGTCTTTGCAGTCAGGCACGCACTCACATTCGCCTGCGTCATTGCATTTGTGATTAGCCGGACAACCGCCGCAAGGTGCCTCGCAGACCGGATCTAGCCCGCACTGACGCTCGCCACACTGTGGCACACACTCGCATTGGCCTTCAGCATTGCATTTCTCATGCGCCTCACAAGACCCGCAAGACTGCCCACAAACCGGATCGGGCCCACAAACGCGCTCACCGCACTGTGGCACGCACTCACATTCGCCTGCGTCGTTGCATTTGTGATTAGCCGGGCAATCACCGCAAGACTGCCCACAAACCGGATCGGGCCCACAAACGCGCTCACCGCACTCTTTAGAGCAGTCATCTATTTTACACTGACCATCCGAATCACAACTATGCCCAGCTTCACACGTGCCGCATGACTTTTCGCAAACTGGGTCAAGACCGCAGACTCGGTCACCACAGTCTTGCACACACTCACACAGGCCTTGCTCATTACATGTTTCTGGAGCCGTGCATGTACCGCAAGACTGCCGACAGACAGGATCGGGACCGCACTCACGATCACCGCATTCCTGCTGACAGGACACCTCAGTCTCGGTGTCTGTGCGCAGGTCTGTGCTATCTGAACCATCGTCCAGCACCCCCTCGTCAGCCGACGGGGGTAAGTCAGGCAACACATCGGCTGGCTGATCCGAGCCGCTACAACCAATAACAGCACTAATAACTAAAATTGAGCACAGCACACCTAATGTTTGTAAAGCTTGCATTGGCTACTCCCGCAAAATCAAAGTTCTATTCCAAACTCAATAATTCCAGTTAGCACATGTTTGAGCCAAATTCTAGTGAAATTTTCCGAGACTCAGGCAGGAAGCTTTAAAAAGAGGCCAAGTGACTATGGCGCAGTCCTAACAAGTCGAAAGCCAATAATGGTGCTGCGATTGCGCGGCTCCGCTTTCATACGCGCAGCCGACCGCAGGAAACCGTGGTTTTGGCTATGAGCGCCACCACGCAAAACCCTCATAGTGTCTGACGAAGGTCCCATAGGATCAGAGCAACCACCCGAACATTCAGAGTAATAGTTGTGGTCGTACCAGTCATGTACCCACTCCATCACATTGCCATGAGAATCATACAATCCCCATGCGTTAGCATTCCTTTGACCTACTGGACGAGTCGTGTATCGACTATTTCCAACGTACCAACCTACGTCAGCAATGTTTTCCTCATACCACCACCCGCTGGTACCAGCACGAGTCGCATATTCCCACTCGGCTTCAGTAGGTAAACGATAACCGTTACATTCAAGCAAATTAGTAAACGTTACCGTGCAGTCATTAAGGTCCACACCAACTGCACCGGTACAGCCTTCTATCGTGTAACACTTTTGAAAACCTTCCTTGTCGGAAAGCGCATTCGCGTAGTAAACGGCCTCAAACCAATTTACCTGCTCAACTGGGCAGTCTTCACCACACTCATCATAGGAAGCCGGATTGTTATCAAACATCGTCTTCCACTCTCGCTGGGTTACCTCTGTCTGCTTCATGTAAAAAGAACGAGTAATCGTTACTTCATGAATTGGTTTTTCGTCATAATAAGCCGCAGAATCATCTCCAGGGGAGCCCATCAAAAAAGAGCCTGCTGGAATCAAACAAAAGCCATCAGTGCAACCAAGAAACTTGGAGACGCACCTACCATTTTCATTGCAGGTGGCATCAGGGGTACATGTGCCACAGCTGGTAAAACAAACAGGATCAAAGCCGCAATTTCGGTGTTCGCATTTGGGGTCGCATTCACATTGGCCGTCCTGATTGCACCTCTCATCAGGTTTGCAAGGGTTGCCACAGGGTTGATTACAAACCGGGTCATTGCCGCACTCACGGTTGCCACACTGAGGCACGCACTCGCATATCCCGAACTCATTGCATCTTTCATGTGCCTCACAGACTCCACACGACGTATTGCATACGGGCTCAATCCCGCATTTGCGGTCACCACACTGGGGCACGCACTCGCATTGGCCTTCGTCATTACATTTCTCACGAGCTTTACATGGGCCGCCACAGGGTTGGTTACAAACTGGATCATTTCCACACTTGCGGTCGCCACACTGGGGCTGACACTCGCATTGGCCATCAGCATTGCATTCATGATGAGCCGGGCAATCACCACAAGACGCCTCACAGACTGGATCCAGCCCGCACTTACGCTCGCCACACTGGGGTACGCACTCGCATTGGCCGTCAGCATTGCATTTTTCATGCGCCTCACAGGACCCGCAGGACTGATGACAAACTGGATCGGGACCACAGACGCGATCACCACATACCTTTTCACAGCCATCTTTCTGGCACCGACCATTTAAGTCGCAACTATGACCAGGTGCGCACTCGCCGCACGACTTCTCGCAAACCGGATCGGGGCCACATAGACGGTCACCACACTGTGGCTTGCACTCACATTGGCCGTCAGCATTGCAGGCATATGGGGCATCACACGTCCCGCATGACTCTTTACACACCGGATCGGGGCCGCAGACGCGAGTACCGCACTTTTGCTCGCATGGCGCGTCGCTGTCAGTTTCGGTGTCAGTGTCAGCGTCGTCATCCAAGTCTGGACGTGGATCTGCAGTATCAGAACCATCATCCTGCGAACCATCGTCCAAGGCTGGGGAATCATCCGGTGATACGTCGGGCGGCAGGTCTGAGCCGCTACAACTAATCATTGCGCTAATGGCAACCATTAACGACAAAGCGCCTAAGAACTTCAAGACTTTCATTGGCCACCCCTTCGGAACCAATAACCTATTCAAGCAACTTTGGTGATTACCGCACATGTTTAAGTCAAAGTCTAGTCAAATTATGAAGGACGCAAAAATGCCCAGTTTTAAAATTTCAGATTGACTTTTACCTGAATTAATGTACCTTTTCGCTGCATTTGTCTGCGAGAGTGGCGGAATTGGCAGACGCGCCAGATTTAGGTTCTGGTGGCAACACCGTGTGGGTTCAAGTCCCACCTCTCGCACCAGCCCAGTAACTACGAGCACTGTCCCGCTGAGGCTTTCATCTTCTCGAATTCTTCCGGAATTTTGTCGCTCAGATTCTTGACTTGCTCTGACATTCCTGCAAAGTCTGGTGTCTCTTCAGGAACTTCACCCCTTTCGACTTTTGAACGCAGATCTCCAACTGTGCGACCTATTGACTCAAGGTCGCCTCTGATGGTGTGGAGAGGTCTGTCACTGCCTTCTTTTGGAGCTTGTTTTAGCATCTCGAAAGCCTTACCAAGCCCCTCTTCAATAACCGCGATTTCCTTCAATATCTCTGCAGCTCTAGCCTCTTTAGCTTTGGATACAGCCTCAACTGTTTTCGTCATAAGTTCCCTAGCTGCACTAACGTCATCATCAAGCTGACCAAGACTTCGAAAAACGGGAATCCTGTCATCCTGCTTTTTGAATTCAGCCAATGCCTTTTCCACAGCCTGCTGCGCCTCAGAAAAAGACTCTGGCGCCCATTTTTGGGCACCACTCATCTCCAGCGCCTGCAGTTCATTTTTGATACCTTCCGCACCCTCTAAAGGAACGCTTTTCCAAAATATCGCGACTAAAAGAACCAACAGGGCCACTAATCCGATAATTAGAACTCGCATGGTAATCCCCCAAACTTTAAAAAAGCCAAGGTCAATGATAGTTGGAAAATTGATTGGCGTCTACGACTTTGGATGCAAAGTAACCGGGATCAATTCATCACCACCAAAGGCATCGTAGTATTCCTTCCAGACACCCTCACACTCTTGGTTAAGCGCACAATCGACACACTGGGGTCCCTTTGCCTTGCCATCCCCTGTCCGGTCATCGCTCCAGTTTCTGGGGTCTTGATCAAGCTGTCGCACTTCACTTTTGATTGCCACCCTATAAAGGTTTTCAGATGCCAGGTCCTTATGTTGACCAAGCAGGCACAACGGAATCGCCTCGGTTACAATATTTCTACCATCCGCATGAAAGATATCAATGGCTTCATGTACAAATGGCATAACCTCGAAGTATCTTGGCACGACGAAATCAAATCCACGCCTAGCCAAACCCAGCGCATGTGGAAAGGTCAGGTTCATTCTTTTGACCCCAGTATCAACCATGAGCTGTGCTAAAGCAGGTAGATGCCGCATGTTTACTTGGGATATAACGATCTTGGCTGTTACTTTTTCACCCGCTTCAACAAGCCCCCTAATCGCTTGCATTGTTTGTTCAAAGGCCCCTGGAGATGCTGTGACCAAATCGTGAATCTCTGGATCTGGGCCGTGTATGGCCACAACAAAAACAACGCCCATACCAGACAACCGCTTTCGCCGTTCGGCATAGGAAAGGGCGCGACCGTTGGTTTGAAGGCCAACCTTTAAACCAAGCTGGTGCGCTGCCTGGACTAGCTCAGGCAAGTCACGCCTTAAGGTTGGCTCACCACCGGTAAAGGTAACCACATCGAATCCCTTAGTGGCGGCATCTACCAACTCGGCTACGACCTCGGATGTAGTCCGAAAGTCCCTACCCCTCTTGGCCATTGCCGCATCACGTTGATCTGCGATCACACAATGAATACAGCGGTTATTACAAGCATAATGCAGCTTTATGTCTACATGACGAATCATTTGCTAATCAACAATATCGAATTACGGCTGACACTTACGGATGCCTTGAAATGTTAAGATCAAACTTACCGCAACCACTGGGTTGTTTAGCGTCGACCACGATGTAGTATGTCGCGGCATTGCCTGTGTTGTTCGAAAGAATGGCCTCCTCAGGACGCTGATTCCACTTCGCAGCACCAACAACACACTGCGAGCCGCCGATATCCAAGCACGACGTAGTCACCCAAAGCGTCTCGTCGAATCCGTGGGACGTCGAAACGATTTTGACCGTGTCGCCGGCCGGAAGTGTCAGCTTGTATAGGACCTCTGCACCGGGCGTTCTAAATAGCGCATCAAGGCAGCTTCCGCCGTCACCGCCCACATCGTAAAGCTTGGAGCCTGGGCAGCCACCCTGGTCTTGCAGTGCGATGGTCGTGCCGTCAAACACCCCCAGGTCGATAGCCTTGCAGCCACAGCGGCTAAAATCGAACTCGCAATCCGAGTTGCATCTCAAAGTACCGGGAGCAAAGCCTATGCTCTCACAAGTATGTACCCCAAAGTCGCGGCCGTCGCACTGTTCGGGACCTTCGCGAACACCATCACCGCAGTCACCAAGCCTTGAGATGGACAGGTTGAACTTGCCGCAGCCGTCGCGGGCGTCGGCCACGATGTGGTAGGTCAAGGCTTTGTTCGAGGTGTTCCTGACAGAAACCTCCTCAGGTTCTCTGACTTGGACATCTGACCCTACGATACAATGCAAGCCGATGGTATCGCGACACGACATCGTCACCCAAAGCGCCTCGTTGAAACTATCAATGGCATCCATGACTACGAAAATCCCCTCGCCTGGCGGAATGCTCACGCTGTAGACGATCTCGGAGCCGGCGGTCTCCCAGCCCGTACAGGTCCTGCCAGTGCCTTTTGCATCGTAGAGCGTAGTGCCTGATGAGCAGCTGTCTTGATTTGTGAGCGTGATGGGCGTGCCATCAAACATCCCAAGCGATACCGCGGTGCAGTCGAAGGCGCAGCGGCTAGTGTCATACCGGCAATCATCGGTACACCTAAGGTTGCCATCAATGAGGTCCAGCGTCTCGCAAGTCTCACCATTCAAATCTTCACCGTCGCACTGCTCGAAACCGTCGACCCTACCGTTACCACACTCGGGTGGAATCTCGCTGCAGGCAGTGGTGTCGAACTGGCAAGTGTCGGTACAGCCAAGCTTGCCGTCGACAAAGCCCTGCGATACACAGGTCTGACCGTTCAATTCCACACCGTCGCACTGCTCGCCAATCCCGATAACGCCGTCACCACAGGTGCTACAATTGCTGGTATCAAACTCACAGTCGGCGGTGCAGGCGAGCCTTCCCCCATCAAAGCCCTGGCTAACACAATCATGGCCATTCAAGTTCGCGCTGTCGCATTCTTCTCCAGCGCCGACCCTACCGTCGCCGCAGACGACACAGGCGCTTGTATCGAACTGGCAGTCAATGGTGCAACGAAGCTGGCCCCCGTCGAAGCCTTGGGACGTACAAGTCTGATTGTTCAAATCGTCACCATCGCACCTCTCGTTACCGCCAACCTCACCGTCACCACAGACGAAACAGGCGCTTGTATCGAATTGACAAGTCGAAGTGCAGCCAAGATCACCGCCGTCGAAGCCTTGGGTCGCGCAGGTCTTACCGTCAAATTCCTCGCCATCGCACAGCTCGCCATCGTCGATCTCGCCGTTACCACAGTCCTCCAACGGCACAGTGCAACCACTGGTATCGAACTGGCAGGCAGCAGTACAGCCAAGATCACCGCCAGCGAAACCGTGATCCGCACAGGTCTGACCGTTCAATGCCTCGCCATCACACTGCTCGCCATCGTCGATCTCGCCGTTACCACAGTCGACCGGCTCCAAGGTGCAACCACTGGTATCGAACCGACAGTCAGCAGTACAGCCAAGATCACCGCCAGCGAAGCCGTAATCCCCGCAGGAATAACCGTTCAATGCCTCGCCATCGCATTGCTCGCCATCGTCGATCTTGCCGTTACCACAATCGACCGGCTCCAAGATGCAACCACTGGTATCGAACTGGCAGGCAGCAGAACAGCCAAGATCACCGCCAGCGAAGCCGAGATCCGTGCAGTAATGACCGTTCAATGCCTCGCCGTCACACTGCTCGCCATCGTCAATCTTGCCGTTGCCACAGTCGACTGGCGGCGCAGTACAGCCGCTGGTGTCGAACTGGCAGGCAGCAGTACAAGCAAGATCACCACCAGCAAAGCCCTGGGTAATGCAAGTCTGACCGTTCAATTCCTCGCCATCACACTGCTCGCCATCGTCAATCTTGCCGTTGCCGCAGTCGGCCGAAGGCGCAGTGCAGCCGCTAGCGTCGAACTGACAGGCAGCAGTACAAGCAAGCTCGCCCCCAGCAAAGCCCTGGGTAATGCAAGTCTGACCGTTCAATTCAGCTCCGTCACACCGCTCGTCACCTTCGATCTCGCCATTGCCACACACTGCATCGTCGTCGCCGCCACCGCAACCAAACGCAGCCAGTGTGCCCACTAGCACAAGCACTGGCACCAGGCCACTTTTCAGTCTATCTTGCATTATCTTTCCCCTTTCTTACGGCAAAACTCAGGCTCAAAAGCGCTGTTACCATGTGGTAAAGAAAAACAAACACAACGAAGGCTAACGACTCGGCGAATCTTTGTCAATCAAGCTTAACACCCTAATTAACCAAACATAATCCTGGTGCGCTCGCCCGCGTTTGACCAACTGGCGCTGTGACTATAGAATCTTTGTCCCTGACGACGAGGGTTAAAGGGTGATTAAACGGTCTTTTCTAATTCTATTTGTGATTAGCCTTGCCGGCTGTTCCTTTACGACAAAACCAACGGAAGAAGAAGTCCAGAAGCAACCAAAGGCAACAAAAATGGAACCCGAGGCATTGCTTTCGGTCCTTTTGCCCTTACACAGCAAGTATTCGTGGATTGATGACAGCGACAAGGAAACTTTTATTGCCAAGGCTGGCAAGGTTGAACGATACAAGACTGCCATGGCGGCCACAGTTGAGGCTAGGGGTGGCGAATTTTTGTTTTCCTTGCCAGATGGCCCATCCAATGCTTTCAAAGTACTGCGTGAGGTTTTGAATACTTTAGATGCCCACGCCATATCAAAAGATGAGTATCCCTTTGAAACAATGGATGAAATCGTTGGTACTATCGGCGACCTCAACCGTGATTTCGAGGCTGCAAAGGCTGAACTTTTCGCCATTCCTGAATGGAAGGCCCTAGAAAGGCTGATAACTCAAAAAGAGGCGCCTACTTTAGAACAGGTCGAAGCTTTGGTTGAGGATGGCAAGTTCAAGAAGTTCACCGAGCCAAAAGCAGATGAACTTGCGACCAGCCTTCAAGAATATGCCGCCAAGAAAAAGGCCCTGTTGGACGCCAGGATTAACCTAGATGTAGCTGCATCCGAGGCCTTCTTTAGATATGCCATGGACATGAAGTTCTGGATTAAGGCTCAGCCATTCAAGGCCCACCCCAGTTTCTGGGCAGCAGTACGTAGGCAGCATGAACCTTTGGTACAGGCCTTTGCAGATTTTGGGGCAGAGCCTGAAGCTGGGTTAAAGGCGTTGCTTCCTGTGCACCCGAACTATGCTAAGACGGTGGAAGCACTTGCTTTTTATCGACAAATCCAGGCAAACGGCGGTTTTTTAACCCTTGGTAAAAGAGAGCTTAAAAAGGGGGCTAAAGGACAGGCCGTTGAAGAGTTGGTGCAGCGCCTAGCACAGGAAGGTTACTGGGAAGGTGAAATAGTTGAGGTGTTTAATCAAGAGGTTGTGGATGCTGTAAAGGCCTATCAAGGCACCCACGGTTTCAATGAAGACGGCTTGGTTGAGGCTAGGCACCTTGCCTCGTTGAACGTCCCAGTAGAGACCAGAATCCAGCAGCTTGAACTTTCACTGCAAAGATGGCGTGAAACAGAGATCCGCCATGAAGAGCCAACCTACATAAGGATCAACATTCCAGAGTTTAAGATGGAGGTTTGGGCCGACCAGGAAATGGTGCTGAAAAATCGTGTCATCGTCGGAAATAACCGTTGGGACGTCGATCCTGACAACCAGATTGAAGGCCGTTTGAACAGGACCAAGTTGTTTACAGCTGAGTTGACAGTTATTTCCATCAACCCAAGATGGCATGTGCCCGCAAGGATTAAGAAATTGGAGCTCGACTATGAGCTTTTAAACGATCCCACCTACTTCCAGAAGCAAAACTTTGTAGTCAAGGTTTTGCCAGATGGTCGAGAAGTCATGTACCAGGACTCTGGTGATAGTAATGCGCTTGGTAGGGTCAAATTCGTGTTTCCAAACTCGTTTGGGATTTTCATGCACGATACCAACAATAAAAGAATCTTTGACCGTGAGATTCGCGCATTTTCGCATGGATGCATCCGCCTTCAAGACCCCTTCAAGGTCGCCAATTTCCTGCTTGAGCGCTTAAATGATGTCTCTGAGGCGAGGGTAAACCACTTTCTGGCTAAGGAAGAACCAAAAGACATCAGACTAAAAACACCTGTTCCGATCTTCATTGAATACAACTCCGCTGGGGTTGACGACAAGGGGCGAGGCATGTTTTTTGCCGATGTCTACAGCTACGATAAAGACTACTTTGCAGGAAAAATTCCATACTCCGAAGAGGAACTGAAGCTGTTGCAACGCAAGATTCAAAAGGTCGACTAGGGGGGCTAATGGCCATAAAGCCAGTTTCAATGAATGGACATCGAGTAGTTTTACTTGATCAGCGTCTTTTGCCAGCTAGCGAAACATATCTTAAGTTCAAGGACGGGCCAGCGGTCGCAAAAGCCATCAAAGACATGGTTGTACGTGGTGCTCCGGCCATTGGAATTGCGGCTGCTATGGGTTTGGCAGTACATTCCAGCCTTTGCCCTGACAACAAGGAAGACTTTTTAGAGGAATTACACAAAGTTGCAGACATTCTGGTGGCATCACGCCCAACGGCTGTCAACCTGAAATGGGCTGTTGATCGAATGCTTCAGGTGGCTGACAACTGGCCTAGCGATTACACGGCTGAATCGATGCGCAAACGCCTTTATCGAGAGGCCGAGGCCATCCTAGACGAAGACATCGC
>Ga0116182_1002423_pt1 | contig 18402 bp, 22 predicted proteins | sample AD_UKC077_MetaG_FD_89805 | JGI IMG/M metagenome (GOLD analysis project Ga0116182, IMG submission 89805) | Active sludge microbial communities of municipal wastewater-treating anaerobic digesters from USA - AD_UKC077_MetaG | ecosystem: Engineered > Bioreactor > Anaerobic > Digestate | place: USA...
ATAATTATTTTGAATTTATTCAAATATAAAAAAATTGATTGAGATTCATTCTAAAAAGTTGGTGCTTTTATTTACATTTGATAAAATCATTGATTTTAAAAAAAACTCATTATTTATGCAAAATAATAATCCACTTCACGGTATTACTTTACAAAAAATAGTAACCGATTTAGTAGCTTTTTATGGATTTGACACTTTATCTGAACTCATAAAAATCAATTGTTTTAAAAGCAATCCGAGTGTAAAATCGAGTTTGACTTTTTTACGAAAAACTGATTGGGCAAGAAAACAAGTAGAAGATTTATACATCAAAACATTACCTAAAATCAATAAAAATGGAAACTAAAAACCGTTGTGCTTGGTGTGAGAAAGACGACTTATACCGAGAATACCATGATAATGAATGGGGAAAACCTGTTTATGATGATGATAAACTTTTCGAGTTTTTAGTATTAGAAACGTTTCAAGCTGGTTTGAGTTGGCACATGATTTTAAAAAAAAGAGAAAATTTCAGAAAAGCGTTTGCTAATTTTGATTACAACCTCATCGCAGCTTTTGATGAATATGAAGTACAAGAATTACTTAAAGACGTAGGGATTATTAGAAATAAATTGAAAATAAAAGCTACTATTACTAATGCCATTGCTTTCAAAAAAGTTCAAACAGAATTTGGTAGTTTTTCTAGCTACATTTGGAGTTTTGTTAGCGGAAAACCAATAGATAATAATCCGAAAACCTTAAAAGATGTTCCTGCTTCTACTTCATTATCAGATATAATTAGCAAAGATTTAAAGAAAAAAGGCTTCAAATTTGTGGGAACAACAGTAGTGTATGCGCACATGCAAGCAACCGGAATGGTAAACGACCACGTGGAAGATTGTTGGACGAGAAGTTAATTTTACCGTTTTAAAAAATAATTTTTGATACACATTAAAATTGTACCTTTAGTTTAAAATTACACCATCATGTTTCGTCATAAAGGAAGCAGAAGAACTTTCTCTCACAACATTCGATTAGCCTCAACGCTTTCTTTTGTAGCAGGAATTGTAAACATTGCAGGCGTTTTATCCGTTGCGACATTAACGACCAATGTAACGGGACATTTTGCTTTTTTTGCCGAAGAAATTTCCCTGAAAAATTACACCAAAGCACTAAATATTATTGTGTACATTTTCTTTTTTCTTTTGGGTGCTTTTACTTGCAATTTATTGGTGGAAATCGTTTCTAGAAAAAAACCACGAATGGCTCATGCATTACCAATGTTCACTGAAATCGTAATTTTAACATCAGTCGGTTTTTCAACAGATTTTAATCCGAATTATATTGCCTATGCCTTACTTTTTGCCATGGGATTACAAAATGCTTTGGTAACCAATATTTCACAATCGGTTGTAAGAACTACCCATTTAACTGGGCTTTTCACCGATTTAGGTATCGAATTGTCGCAGTTGTTTTTCTATAAAAAAGAAACCGAAATGAAACGCTTAACACGAAGCATCTTCTTACGAATTTCAATTATATTATTTTTCTTTATCGGTGGAGTTTTGGGCGGATTGCTCTTTAAATCATTTCAATTAAAAATCTTACTCTTTGCAGTTGTCATACTTGTTGTTGCTCTATTTCTAGACAACGCTATAATTTACTACAACTTAACCAAAAGAAAAATAAAAATCATGACTTCAAAATCTTCATAAACGTTTCTCTAGAAATTTCAAATGCGCCAAGTTTTTCCAAATGGTCGTTGTGTACTTGGCAATCTAGCAACTTATAATTTTTTTCTTTTAAGTGATTAATCAAGGTTACAAAAGCTATTTTACTCGCATTAGAAACTTTGGAAAACATGCTTTCGCCACAAAATACATGACCCAAATCAACTCCATACAAACCACCAACCAACTCATCATTTTGCCAAACCTCAACCGATTGTGCAAAACCCATTTCGTGAAGTTTCACATAAGCTTCAATTAAATCATTCGTAATCCAAGTACCATCTTGGTCTTTGCGTTCTATTTGTTGGCAATTGGTAATCACTGCTCTAAAATCATGATTAAACGTAACTTTAAATTTTTTTTGATTCAATAAATTTCGAGTGCTTTTGCAAATTTTATACAATTGTGGCGCAACAACCATTCTTTCGGATGGCGACCACCAAAGGATTGGCTCTTCTGCATTAAACCAAGGAAAAATCCCATTGCGATATGCCAAAAGCAATCGCTCAGTAGATAAATCGCCACCAATAGCCAAAATACCTTCGTATGAAGCTTCTTCAACTGGTGGAAAATAAAGTTTTTTGGTTACGTAATACATTTTCAAAAATTCCAAAAAATAAATTCCAAATTCCAAAACTGATACAATTTGGAATTTGGAATTTTAAACTATTGGGATTTACTTTTTAATTTTTTATTAAAAAGGTAAATCGTCGTGTTCTTCTTCGTTAAAGTTTGTTGCTGGTGCAAAAGCTTCTGCCGGTGGCATTGGTGGCATTCCTGCTGCTGGTGCTTCTGCTTGAAGTTTTTCAACTCTCCAACCTTGAATATCGTTGAAATATTTTGTTTCGCCTTGTGGGTTAACCCATTCTCTTCCTCTAAGGTTGATTGAAACTTTCACGGCATCACCAACGGCATAATTGTTTAATAAATCACATTTATCTTGCACAAAATTGATGCTGATGTATTGTGGATATTGTTCCTCAGTGGTAACAACCAATTCTCTTTTTTTAAAGGTAGCTGTAACTTGTTGTTCTGCTCCTACTACTCTAATTTTTCCTGTAACTTCCATAATTATAATTTTGCTAAAAGTACTTTCCATGCCGAAAGCACATCATTATTATTCAAATATTCTTTAGCTTTCAAGTGAATTTTATCGGTGTCATCCGAACTCAAAACACCTTTTACAGCGGTATTATTTTGTACAAAGATAGTAATTTCTTCTTCGCTAGGCAATGCTTCTACATTTCCTAATTTACCCAAATCATTTCCATCAAAAACAGTGCTTTCTCTGATAAATTCAGGAATACTATCTACTCCTATTCCTAGTGTTGACAACGGTTTTTCGACTTCAAACAATCCTTGATTGGAACGCGAATACCAATTGCCGCCAAGACGTGCTACTAGGTCGATTTTGCTTTGATCAATCATACCTTTATCGTCTAAAATAGCTTCATTAATGTGAATCTTTACTACTTCACAAATAATCAGATTCCCAGCGCCTCCTTGATCTCCGAGTGCTATGATTTCATTGACTTTACATTCCAATTGCACCGGACTTTCGGCTACGCGATAGGGCTTTATCATATCCGAAGGCAACATGGTAAGTCCTGATTTTAAAAATTCGTTCACACCATCTAAATATTCTGTGCTTGATAATGATGCTTGTTGTACAATATCATAATTTACCACGTTAATCACCACTTGTTTCGTAGCGATACAGTTCTCTAACGTATGTTTTGTGGTATTATTTCTAACCCTACGTGCAGGCGAAAACACCAAAATTGGCGGATTAGAGCTAAACACGTTGAAAAAACTAAACGGTGATAAATTAGGTCTTCCTTTTTCGTCGATAGTACTTGCAAATGCAATTGGTCGTGGTGCAACGGCACTCTGTAGATAGCCTTGCAGCTGCGCAGGCGAAAGAGTATGTGGCTCAAAACTTAACATAGAAATGTATTTTGAACAAAAATAACTATTTAAAATAGAATTTGAAGTTAAGAATTAAAGTTTCATTGGTATATGTATAAAATTCTCCTGCGGTAAAGAAAGATTTCAATATTTAAAAGGCTTTGTAGCCTTCAAAAGGTCTTCCGTGTCCTTCAAAAGGACTTCCGTGTCTTTCAATGATGCTTCCAATTGCTTCAAAAATATAGCCGTTGCTTTCAAAAATGCTTCCGTGGTTGACAAATTGTTTTCCGTTGCTTTCTTCTTGTCTTTTCATGCCTTCAAAATATCTTTCTAAGGCAAAAAAAGGTTTTCCGTTGGGTTCAATAATGCTTTCAGAGCTTTTTTTGATTATTTGTTATTTTTCCTAATTGATTTTATCATCAAATCAGCGATTTTTATAGGATAATCATTTTTTTAGTACATTTAAACCAAATTATTTCAGATGCAATTTTCGGAAAGAAGAAACAGTACTCGTTGGATTATCATCATCACGTCGTTTGTGATTGTTACACTTATACTTTGGAACACGTATTCTTTCTTTCAAATATTTAAAAACGAAGAACGCATCAAAATGGAACTTTGGGGCGAAAGCATGAAAACGTTATTAAACGCTGATCCTGAAACTACTGAAGTAGAATTACCAAGACAAATAATGAGCAACAACACTACCATTCCAATCGTTTTGGTTGAAAATGGAGTAATCATCAATCAAACCAATATTGATGAAGAAATTACGAAGAACAAAACTAAATTAAATGCTTTTTTAGAAAAATTAAAGAAAGAAAACGAGCCAATCAAAATTGAATACGACAAAAATAAATACCAATATTTATACTACGGCAACTCTTCTTTGTTGAACAAATTAAAATATTATCCTGTGGCTCTGTTGTTGATTATTTTCTTGTTTGGAGCAGTAGTTTACAACTTCTACCGAAGCACAAAAATGGCAACCCAAAACAAACTTTGGGCTGGAATGGCAAAGGAAACAGCACATCAAATTGGCACACCTTTGTCTTCTTTAATTGGTTGGCTCGAAATCATGAAAGCCGACAATGTGGATGAAACCATTGTATCCGAAATTGAAAAAGACATCAACCGATTACAAACCATTACCGATAGGTTTTCTAAAATTGGCTCCGAACCTGTTTTAGAAATCAAAGACATTGTGCAAGAAACTAAAGAAACTTTTGATTACCTACAGTCTCGTTTTTCAAAACAGATTGAATTTTCGTTTAAAGCACCAAAAAATCCGCTTCTCGTTTCTTTCAATCCTGCTTTGCACAGTTGGACGATTGAAAATTTGGTAAAAAATGCTATTGATGCTATGAAAGGCAGAGGAAAACTAGCTTTAGTCATTAAAGAAGATGGCAACTTTGTAAAAATAAAAGTCTCCGATACTGGAAAAGGAATTCCCAAAAAGGAATTTAAGAAAGTTTTTGAACCTGGTTTTACCACCAAAAAACGTGGTTGGGGTTTAGGATTATCTTTAACCAAAAGAATTGTAGAAGATTATCACAAAGGAAAGATTAAAGTTTCCGAATCGGAAGTTGGCAAAGGAACATCGATGCAGATTTCATTTAAAAAAGTCGAAAAAAAATCCTGATTGCTCAGGATTTTTATATTATAGATTAGAACTTATCGTCTTTGACAGACTTTCAAACTCTTCTTTCTCTAAACTCACTTTTCGTTGAAAACGCATATCATCCATTTCTTGTAACGGAATTAAATGCACATGTACATGTGGCACTTCAAGACCAACAACAGCAACACCAACACGCTTACATTCGACTGATTTTTCTAATGCTTTTGCAACTTTTCTAGAAAACTTCATCAACTCAAGATAGTCGTCTTCGTTCATGTCAAAAATCTTATTGATTTCTTCTTTCGGAATACACAAGGTATGTCCTTTTGCATTCGGATTTACATCCAAAAAGGCCAAAAACTTATCGTCTTCTGCTATTTTGTAACAAGGAATTTCTCCGTTTACTATTTTGGTAAAGATACTTGCCATGCTTTAGTCCCTTGATATTTCTAAAACTTCAAATTTTAAAGTCCCGTTTGGCACTGTTATTTCGGCGATTTCTCCAACCGATTTCCCTAATAAACCTTTTCCAATTGGTGAGGTAACCGAAATTTTACCAGTTTTTAAATCGGCTTCACTTTCGGCAACAAGCGTATATTTCATCTCCATGCCGTTGGTTTGGTTTTTAATTTTAACCGTAGATAACACTAACGCTTTTGAAGTGTCGAGAGTTGACTCATCAATTATTCTAGCATTAGAATATACTTCTTCCAATTTAGAAATACGCATTTCCAAAAGTCCTTGAGCTTCTTTGGCAGCATCATATTCTGCATTTTCAGACAAATCGCCTTTATCTCTTGCTTCGGCAATGGCCTGTGAGGCTTTTGGTCGCTCAATGCTTTTTAATTGTTCTAACTCTTCTTTTAGTTTTTTTAATCCTTCTGCGGTATAATACGATACTGTACTCATAATTTCACTCTTTTATATAAATAGAAAAAATCCCATCGCAACGGGATTTCTTTTTGCAAAGATACTCTTTTTAATTTATTTCAATTTTTTTATCGCCGAATAGCGTTTGCCAAAGTTAAATAATTTATTTTTGTTTAAACAATATTTAGAATTAAAAAACACTATGAAAAAAATAATCGTCTTATTGGCAATTATGACCGCTTTTTTAAGCTGTGATTCGGGAGCAACTATAGTAAACAATCCTAATCTTCCAAATTATGCAGTAAATGAAGCCTTGACTTTAAGTTTACCACAATATTCGCAATTACAATTTGTAAGCAACCCTATAATTATCAGTGCCGGAATATCGGGAATAGTAGTCATGAACACCGGAACGAGCTATACCGCTTTTGATTTAGCCTGTCCTAATATGCAATTTGGCACGTGCCCGTCTGCCATGACATTGGTGGGTTTAAACGCCTATTGTAGTTGTGATGAATCTACTTATAGCTTGTTTACAGGCTTAAGTCAAGGACAACAATATCCAATGAAACAGTATAGAGCCGAGCTTAGTGGCGGAGTTTTATACATTACCAATTAAAAAAAGTCCCCGCCAAGGCGGGGACTTTTTAATTTAAAACTTCAATGCAACTCCTGCCAAGAAATTGATTCCCGCTTGCGGATACAATCCTTTTCCTTCCACAGTACTTATACTTCCTGGCGTGCTCCAATCATCATCATAAGTATAAAAATAGCCGTTTGACTCGTATTCTAAATCAAAGATATTGTTTACTAATGCCGAAAACGTTACCGATTTCAATCCTTTGTTAATCTTCCAATCATACGAAACATTCAAATCGTTTACAAAATAAGCGTCCAACTTTGAGTAGTTTGAATCGATATTTCCCATAAATTGCTCACCAACATATTTAGACAGCAACGATATTTGAAAATCTTTCACAGGCAAAAACGTAATGCGGTTGCCCACAATTACATCGGGTGAATAAGCTATACTGGTATTGCCTAAGTTTGCCAAAACACCATCGCGCTCAAAATAGAAGTCTTGGTTTTTGTTTTGACTCAACGTAATATTTGGATTCAAAATTAATTTATCTGTAATCGCAATCACCGACTCGACCTCAAGACCAACACGGTAACTTTTTCCGCTATTGGTGAATATTGGTGAACCAACATCGTTCAACGCGCCCGTTAAAACCAATTGGTCGTTGTAACTCATATAAAAAGCATTCGCCGAAACCTTTACCTTCTTCGAGTTGAACTTCCAACCCAATTCATAATCTATCAAACGCTCTGGTTTCACACTTCCGTTTTCATAATCATCGCGGCGTGGCTCTTTGTTGGCAATTCCAACATAGCCATAAAACGAGTTTTTAGCATTCAAATCAAAATTTAAACCCGCTTTTGGATTAAAAAATCGGAAGGTATCATCAACGGCATCAAACTTAGTACTCGTGGCGTTATAAAAAACCATTCGGTATTGCATGTCGGCAAATACGTTGACTTTCCCAATTTGATGCGACGCTTTGGCATACACATTTACATCGTCTTTATTACCAATGTCGTCATAATAACGGTTGTTATTGGGCACATAATATTGTGTCCAAACTACTTCTCCAAAATGTTTTCCTAAATAACGGTTGGCTGCTCCGCCAAAAAGCACATCGGTGTCTTTTGTTTTATAATTTAAAGAGAAGGTTGCCCCAAAGAAATCATTGTCTAACCAACGTTTTCGAACCAAATCCGAAACATCGTTTCCTTGAAAACTAGCAAGATTATAGTCAGACAAGTTTTCGTCTTCTTTGTATTGCTCAAAATAACCTTTACCCAAAGTGTAATGCAACGCCGCATTGGACACCCATTTCTCCGACCATTTTTCGGTCCAAAGCAACTGAAAATGATTTTGCCAATAGTTATCGGTTTCGTTGTCGTAGAATTTCTCATTCCCAAACTCGTCTGTGTACATTCCCGCAGAATTATAGGTTCTATCGTCTTTCAATTTTTCTGGGTCTTCAATTCCGTTCCATGCCTGATAGGTTTTCTCTTTTCCGCCAAAGGCAATCAGTTTTATCAACGACGTTTGGGTAACATAATTGGCATTAAAAAAATAGCCAAACAAGTTAGACGATGCTCTGTCTATATAGCCATCGGAAGCAATGTTTGAAAGTCGCGCATTGATTTCAAAATTGTTGTGCAACCCAGTGCCAAATGCCAATGTGTGTTTGCGTGTGCCAAAACTTCCTACCGAGTTGGCTACTTCGGCAAATGCTTTTTCTTGATACGATTTGGTTTGCATGTTTAAACTTGCGCCAAATGCACCCGCACCGTTAGTCGATGTTCCCACGCCGCGTTGCAACTGAATGCTTTCTAAGGAAGAAGCAAAATCGGGCAGGTTGACAAAAAACGTACCTTGACTTTCGCTATCGTTAAACGGAATGCCGTTTAGCGTCACGTTAATCCTTGACCCATCGGCACCACGAACTCTCATATACGTATAACCCACTCCGTTTCCGGCATCGGTAGTAGTAACGACCGACGGCAAATAATTGAGCAAAACAGGAATATCTTGCCCCAAGTTGCGAGGCGCAATTTCTTCTTTTGAAAGATTAGAGAACGTAATTGGGTCTTTTCCTTTGGCTCTTACCGCAGCAATAGTTACTTCTTCTAGTTGGTTGACTTTGGTGCTGTCTTGCACTTTTTCTTGGGCAAAAGAAGTTAGAGTAAAGAAAATAGAGAATAGAGAATAGAGAATAGATTTTGAAGGAAAGAAAATAGAGAATAGATAATAGATAATAGACTTTCTTCCCACTTCCATCTTCTCGCTTCCCGCTTTCTGCTTCGCGCTTTTTTTGAATAAAATTTCCATCCGTAATAATTGTTACGAATAAAAAGAGGTAATTATTCTTTGTTAAAAATAAATTAATGTTTGTTTCCTGTGACAAAGTTCAGCGTGCACGCTAGTTTTGTCACTTTTCCCTAAACAGCATTACCTGTTCTAGGTTCATTGGGTATAATCTCAGCTCGTTATTTAGAGCACCCCTTTTTGAGACGGGACAAAGATAAAGTTATAAATTTCAAATTTCAAAAAAAATAAAAAATAAAAAATAAAAAACCATCAAAAGTGTCGAGAGGCTTCTCAAGCAATTGGAAAGGTTCTCAACAATTCATTTGGAGCTTTCCAAGCAGTTGGAAAGGTTCTTTTTGTTTCATGAGGAGCTTCTCAAGCAGTTGGAAACCTTCCCAACACTATTTTTGAGCTTCCCAAGCAGTTGGAAACCTTCTCAACATTTACAAACCTTCTTCTCAAGCACTTGAGAAGCTTCTCGCAGTTTTATTTGGGTTTCTATTTTTGTCAGTAAAATTATTCTTAAAATTTTCTTAAAGAAAGCACAACGTATTCTGAACTTTAATAATTTTATTTTAAATAACCAATAAAAAATTATAAATATGAGTCAAGTTAAATCTATTAGTATTTCGCAATTAAACAACGGCGATTTTTATCAATTTATAGAAAATATTGTAACCATTGTTTCTCAAGAACCGCTTGCTTCTGGTGTTATCGCTACGCTTGTTGCCGACCAACCCATTTTGTTAAACTCTTTTAAAAAAGAAGCCCTTACTATAGAAACGCAGCAAATTGTGGCTCTTGATAAGAAAAGAGACCGCGCCTATCTGAAATTTAAAACCCTAGTAGATGGGTATGCCTGGGATGATGAAACTCCCGCCAACATCATGGCTTCTCAAAAACTACAAACCTTTATCAAACAACATGGCGGTGGAAAACTAATAAGTTTTGATTATAATAAAGAAACGGCAAGCATCAGCAGCCTTGTATTGGATGTAACCACGCATGCCGGTGATGCATTAACTACTTTATCTCTTGGCGGCACCATATCCTTTTTAAAAACGTGCAATGATGAGTTTAAAGATTTTTATGCTGCACGCGGTGATGCTGCAAGTGTTTTGACCAATGTGCCACCGTTTTACAAATTAAGAAAAGAGGTTGCTGTGCATTATAGAACTTTTGCAAGCGATTTGGAAAGTTTGCAGCGTTTTTTGCCAGCAGATGCTGCCACGATTGCCAATTTGATTACGCGTGTGAATGTAGAAATTGATAAATTCAGGTTGCTGGTACCAAATACTCCCGACGAGGAACAACAACCGGAGCCAATGCCAGAGGTTTAAAATAAAAGCAAAAACCGTTTCTAGAGTGAAGCGGTTTTTTTATGATTTTAAAAATCGGGTTTCTTTCGGTTTTGTTTTATTTCTGCCGTGGATTTTTTCTGTTTCATTCTTTTTTCGTTTACGGCTTTTGGCACTTGGGTTGCCACTCTTTTTTTGGGCACAACTAGTGCTTTTTCGATGAGTTCCAAAAAACGTTTGGTTACAATTTGTTTGTTTTTGCGCTGGCTTCGGTCTTCGTCGCAGGTTAAAATCAACAGGTTTTCGGACGAAATTTTCTTGGCGAGTTTGGTTTGTATTCGGGCTAGCTCTTCTTCGGAAAATGCTTGCGTGGTTGCTGCATCAAAGATTAGCACTACTTTAGACGCTACTTTGTTTACGTTTTGTCCGCCAGCACCCGAGCTTCGGATGGCTTTATAGCTTAATTCTGAAAGTAAAATATCAGTTTTCATATTGTGGTTGGTGAGCTGGTTTTAGCAAATCGTTAACCGTTTTTACAGGGTTGAACGTAATTAGAGGCACTTCTACAAAAACGGTAATCCATTTTGCCATAGCACCGTTCCACAGTCCTGGTAGTTCGTATGATTTGACGTCGTTGCCATTACGGTTTTTGGTCACAATAAAGCCTGTATTAGCATCTATAAACTGGGTCAAGTCGAATTTAGCACCTTGATAATTTTTTATACTACACACCAAATCTACGGGGTTAAAATGAGTAGCAGATTGTAAAATAGCTGCTTGAAGTTTGTTTTCAATATCTATTTGCGAAGTTTCCACAATTTGCAACGAAAGATTTCCTTTCGGACTTCGCACCCAAAATGGTCCGCCGCCAGGTTCTCCTTCATTTTTTACCATTCCGCAAACTCGTATTGGACGGTTTAGTTTGTTTTTTATTGATTGGATTTTGTTTTCAATGGTATATTTATCAAATCCTTCGTAGAGTTTTATACTGAGTTTATGCTTCATAAAAGCAACTATTTCAGGAATTTGATTTTCTGTTATTTCATTCGCATCAATAGCTTTTAGATAGTTGTGGGTTTGCTTTTGAATTTCCAATAATTTTCCGGCTAACCCTTTTTTATACAAAGCAATTTCAGCAATATGGTTTTGAATAACATTATCAATGTTTTTGATGAAAAGTATATCGGCATCAAGTTGATTTAGATTATTTATCAAAGCACCATGACCGCCAGGACGCAAAAGCAACTGATTATTTTCGGTGCGAAAAGGATTGTTTTCTATACCAACAGCTATAGTATCCGTGCTTTTATCTTGATAGGAAAAGCTGATGTTGGTTGTTGTATTGGTTAATTTCTCTATTTTTGGTTTCACTTCATCGATTATTGTTTCAAACAATTGCTGATGGTGTTCTGAAATCGTAAAATGAAGATTGGAGGCATTGTTGGAACTGGCATAGCAAGCACATTCGTTTAAATGTTCTTCAATTGGTTTTGCTACATAGGTTTGATAATTATGAAAATCTAATGCTGCTTTTGGTTTATTAGCAAAATTAAACAGCTGGTCTTCAAGCATGGTTTTGATAAACAAATAGCTTTTTTGATGACTGTCTAACGAATAATAATTAGGATGCAGTTCTTTTAATCTGCTTTTTACTTCATCGTAGAAAGGAAATTTTTCGATTCCGGCTAAGAATGTTGGTAAATTTTTATCTTTTTTTCTATTAATATAGGCATTAATGGATTCGTTTTGATGGTCAAATTCTTTTAAAAATTCAATTAAAAACTTAAACATTCGAGTAGCAGCACCCGAAGCAGGAACAAATTTTTTGAGTTTTAAATTTGGTTTTTGGTCATCAAAATACTTGGCAAATTTTTGAAATTCTTCTTTAGATAATTTTAAAATTCCATCATCAATTTTGGCTGGTCTGTCTAGAATTATTTTAGGAATTCCGTCTTCAAATATCCTTAGTTGTTCAACAATTTTATCCAAAGCAATGCCGTGACTTTTGATTTGTTCAAAGTCATTGTCTGTAAATCCGTAATTATCTTTTAATTGTTTTTTTGCTGTAAAATTCTCTTCCATTCTAAATATCCATAAATGGCAATAATAGTAAAAATAATGTATTGAATGCTAGTAAATGTGTATCCTTTGTAAAAATACAAAGGAATTGAGATGATATCGCCAATAATCCATAAAATCCAGTTTTCGATTTTCCTTTTTGCCATTAACCACATCGCTGCGAAGAAAATTCCAGTGGTTAGCGTGTCAATATAGGCCGTCCAAGATGTAAATTTATCAAAATAGTTATAGACAAAAATCACGAAAAGCATTGCGGCAACAAAAAGTATCCAGGACCATACTTGTTCTTTTTTTGTTGTTATGGAAATAGGAAATTCAACCACATCTTCTTTCTTGCGTGTCCAATGATACCAACCATAAATACTCATAATGGCATAGTATCCGTTTATAATCATGTCTCCAAGCAACGACCACTTCCACAACAAGTAAACGTAAATCATGGTGCTGATTAAACCAGTTGGAAAGACTAAAACATTATTCTTTTTGGCATACCAAACACTTAATAATCCAAAAAGCACGGCTGTGATTTCTAAGATAATCTCATGCGTTGGATAATTGGCATATTGGGCAAATAAATAGTCAAACATTAATCGAAAAAGGTTAAATCGTTTTCAAAAGCTGTTCCGATAACAACCATATCGGCTCCATTTTCAAAGGCCTCCTCGATTTGTTTTTTGGAGCGAATTCCTCCTCCAACAAGCAACGGAATGGAGATAGTATTGGAAGTTTTTTTAATCATTTCTAGCGGAACTGGGTTTTTTGCTCCGCTACCCGCTTCGAGATAGATTAGTTTGTTACCAATATATTCGCCAGCTTTGGCGGTTTGGGCAACATATTCGAGGTTTGTTCTTGACAAAGGTTTTGTTTTGCTCACACGTTCGACAGCAGTTTGATGGCCGCTTTCAATTAAAATATAACCAGTAGAGATGATTTCTAGATTGGTTTTTGCTAAAATTGGCACCGCGTTTACCTGATGCTCGATTAAATACTCGGGGTTTCTTCCTGAAAGTAACATTAAGAATAAAATGGCATCAGCTTCTGCCGAAATTTGAGCAGGATTACCAGGAAATAATACAATTGGTAGTTTAATTTGGGCTTTAAGTTCGGCGATTAATAGGTCTAAATGCTTTCCTTCAAACGAACTTCCACCAATAAAAACTAGGGTTGCTGGTGTTTTGTTGATTTTATCACAGATACTTGACAGTTTATTTACTTCAATCTTATCTGGATCAAGAAGAATAGCAATTTGCTTTTTATTTTGATTTTTGGCCACTAAAATTTGAGGATACAACATTGTTTTTCTTCTATATTTAATAGAATTGTAAATGTAGTTCTTTTTTAAAATTCCTAAAATTATAATTGTAATTTTGTTGAAACTGTTGAATTTAAAACAATGATAGCAAATGAGCTTTTAGAACTATATGATGCGAAAAGAAAAAAGTTTCAAAAAGGCGAACTTATTTTTGCAGAAGGAAATGAGCCGCATTATTACTTTCAAATTATTACAGGTGAAGTAAAAATGTGTAATTTTAATGATGTTGGGAGAGAGTTTATTCAAGGATTTTTTCAAGATGGACAAAGTTTTGGCGAGCCACCATTGTTTTTAAATAGAGCCTATCCTGCCAACGCAATGGCTGTTACCGATTGTGAAATAATGATAGTTCCAAAAAATAATTTTTTAGAGTTACTTAAAAACAACAATCAAGTTTCGTTAACCATTATTGAATATTTAGCACAACGATTGCATTACAAATCGGTAATGGCCGCCGAAATTTCTTCACAAGAACCCGAACATCGATTGTTGAAACTAATAGATTATTCAATAAAATTCTTAAAAGTTCAAAAAGGAAATGATGGTTTTCCTATCGATTTAACAAGACAGCAAATGGCAGATTTAACCGGATTAAGAGTGGAAACTGTTATTAGAGCAATCAAATCATTGGAGAAAAAAAAGGAATTAAAAATCATCAAAAGGAAAGTTTTCCGTTAACCCATTTGTGATTTAAGTCATAAAGATTTGTAAATACCCCAAAGTAACTTTGTAAACTAAAATTACACAGTTATGATACTTTACAACAAATCACTTCAATCTTTTCAGAAAAATTATATTGGATATTCTGCTTTGGTCGTTATTGGGCAGAGTTGTCTTGGCTCAGCTGCAGCGATGTATGTTCTAAAAAATGGCGTAAGTCTTATACAAATTATTCAACTTGGATTGGTTGTTACTACCTGCATGTTAGTCAATGTTTCGATACTTTCGCAAATGACGCCCAAGTTTGTTTTTAATTTTACTATATTTAGTGTGCTTTTGAGCATTTTACTAATTGCTTTAAACACTTTGGTGATTTAATTATGAAAAGAGAAATTCAAAATCGAACGGATGTATCATTGTTGGTTCATACTTTTTATGATAAAATAAGAGCTAATGAAGAAATTGGATTTTTTTTTAATGAAACCATCCACGATTGGGATAGTCATCTAGAAAAGTTAACCGATTTTTGGGAAAACAACTTGTTTGCTGTTCGAAAATATTTTGGAAATCCTATAGAAGCACATAATAAAGTTGATGAAAAATTTAACCAAAGTATTAATCCAAACATTTTTGGTTTGTGGTTAAATCTTTGGTTTGAGACTTTAGACGAGCTATTTGTGGGAGAAAATGTGGATATTCTAAAAAGACGTGCTCGCAAAATGGGAACATTTCTTATGGTCAATATTTACGAAAACAGAAAGAAAACCTAGTTTGCTCTAAACGCTATAACTAAAATATAACTATCAACTTTTTGATGTTGAATATTAAATTGTTCAACTTGATTTTCAAATCTTAGTTCAGCACTACATTTTCCTACTGAAAGTTCGAATTTCTTTTCAAAAATATGGTTTTTGAAACTAATTCCTTCTATATTTTTAATTTTGAAAATAGATTCCTTTATACCCCAAATAACCGTTGCTTTCTCTAAAGCCTCTTCTTTTGAAAGATTTTCAAGATGCGAAACATCCATATATCGTGGTGCTAATTTCAAGGTTTTATCTTTTAAAATTTCTAAATCAATTCCTAAATTACAGTCACTCACGGCTATCACCGAAAAATCATTAGAATGTGAAATTGAAATGTGTTTTCCATCCTTCAAATTTGGCTTTCCAAAATCATCATAATACAAATCAAAATCATCATAACCTGCAACTTCTAGTAATTTTCGAACGGCTAAAAACCCTTTTTGATGACTTTCTGCCTTCATTTTTTCAAGTCTAGCTAACGAAACGTCTTTTAAAACCACTGAACGAAAAAGTTCATTAAATGATTCGGAAATGTTCCAAACATAAACTTTTGTATGTGATTCTATTGAAAAAATTTGATAAACTGGCATTGAAATGAAATTATTTAATTGTTATTCAGAAAATTAAACTATTAAACAAATCACAAAAATCTTGGAAATCTTTGTTTGATGAAAGGTTAATTTGTAAATTCGCAAAAATTTTTAGCTAATATAAATAAATTATAGATGAGTACACAAACTTTACCATTCGTAGCTTACAAAGTTAAGGACATTAACCTTGCAGCTTGGGGAAGAAAAGAAATTGAACTAGCGGAAGCTGAAATGCCAGGTTTAATGGCACTTCGTGCAGAATATGGCGCAACACAACCATTAAAAGGAGCAAGAATTGCAGGATGTCTTCACATGACCATTCAAACTGCCGTATTAATCGAAACGTTGATTGCTCTTGGAGCAGAAGTTACTTGGTCATCATGTAACATTTTTTCTACTCAAGACCAGGCAGCTGCTGCTATTGCTGCTGCAGGAATTCAAGTTTATGCTTGGAAAGGTTTAGATGAAGAATCTTTTGATTGGTGTATAGAGCAAACTTTATTCTTTGGTGAAGACAGAAAACCATTAAATATGATTTTGGATGATGGTGGCGATTTAACTAATATGGTTTTTGACCGCTACCCAGAGTTAATACCAGGAATTAATGGGTTATCAGAAGAAACTACTACTGGTGTTCACCGTTTGTATGAAAGAATGAAAAATGGTACGTTGCATATGCCGGCTATTAACGTAAACGATTCGGTTACTAAATCAAAATTTGACAACAAATACGGTTGTAAAGAATCAGCTGTTGATGCTGTTCGTCGTGCTACAGATATTATGTTGGCAGGAAAAAGAGTTGTAGTTTGCGGTTATGGTGATGTTGGAAAAGGAACTGCAGCTTCATTCCGTGGTGCTGGTTCAATTGTAACCGTTACTGAAATTGATCCAATTTGTGCATTACAGGCTGCCATGGACGGTTTTGAAGTTAAAAAATTAAATACTGTTGTTGGAAATGCTGATATTATCATTACAACAACGGGAAATAAAGATATTGTTCAAGGTTCGCACTTTGAGCAAATGAAAGACAAAACAATTGTTTGTAACATTGGACACTTTGATAACGAAATTGATATGGCATGGTTGAACAAAAACCACGGTGCATCAAAAATCGAAATCAAACCACAAGTTGATAAATATACTATTAAAGGTAAAGATATTATTATTTTGGCTGAAGGTCGTTTGGTTAACTTAGGTTGCGCAACGGGTCATCCAAGTTTTGTAATGAGTAATTCGTTTACAAACCAAACTTTGGCACAAATTGAATTATGGACAAACATAGAAAACTATAAAAATGAAGTTTATATGTTGCCAAAACATTTAGATGAAAAAGTAGCTGCGTTACATCTTGCGAAACTTGGTGTTGAATTAGAAGAACTTAGACCGGAACAAGCTGAATATATTGGCGTAGATGTTAAAGGTCCATTCAAACCAGAATATTACAGGTATTAGTATTAAGATTTTAGTATTAAGTATTAAGACTAAAACCCTTGCTGAAAAGTGAGGGTTTTATTTTTGGGCTAATGCCAAGGTAGAGCGTTATCCGTTATAGTTTTCAAATCCATATTTCAAAGTTTCGCAAAAGCCACCACAGTTATCACTATTGCAAAGTCAAAGACATAAAAAAACCCAAACTCTTTTTGGAATTTGGGTTTTTAAATTTGAATTTTTAAATTCTTATGCTTCAAAAGGAATTACAGAAACAAATGATTTATCATCACCTTTTTTCTGAAACTTAACAACTCCATCAACTCTTGCATGCAAAGTATGATCTTTACCCATGTAAACGTTTTCTCCTGGATTGTGTTTTGAACCTCTTTGTCTTACGATGATATTTCCAGCAATTGCAGCTTGTCCACCATAAATCTTAACGCCTAAACGTTTTGATTCTGATTCTCTACCATTCTTCGAACTACCGACACCTTTTTTGTGAGCCATGATGTTTTGGTTTTTATAAGTTAATACTAAAATTAAACAGCTCTACCGCCGTTTAATTCATCTTGTAATTTTTTTAATTCATCCATTTTTCCATCAGCAGCAAGTTGTGCTTGTTGTGCCCATGTTGTTGGATCTAAATGTTGTACTTTAGATTCAGATGCATCTAAAATTGCTTTAACGTCTTCAGCAGATGTTTTAGCTAATTTAGCGAAAGTATCAACTCCCGCAGCCACTAATGCTTCTGCTGCTTTTGGACCAACACCTTCCACTAATGTTAAATCATCACCTTTTTTTGATGCTTTTGGAGCTTTCTCAGCTTTTGGAGCTTCAACTTTTTCTGCTTTTGGAGCTGCTTTCTTAGCACCAGTTGCAGATATACCTTCCACAAGAATTTGTGTTAAGTATTGTCTGTGACCATTTCTTTTCTTGTAACCTTTTCTTCTTTTCTTTTTGAAAACGATTACTTTATCACCTTTTAAGTGTTGTAACACTTTGGCTTCTACTGAAGCACCTTCTATAGCTGGGGCGCCTAAAGTTACGTTACCATTATCGTCTAATAAAAGGACTTTGTCAAAAGAAACTTTTGAACCTTCATCAGATGCTAAACGGTGAACATAAACCTTTTGGTCTTTGCTTACTTTGAATTGTTGCCCTGCTATCTCTACGATTGCGTACATAACAATGATTTTAGTTAAAAATTTTAAGGTTGCAAATATACAATAATTTATAA
>Ga0116182_1002428_pt1 | contig 18389 bp, 19 predicted proteins | sample AD_UKC077_MetaG_FD_89805 | JGI IMG/M metagenome (GOLD analysis project Ga0116182, IMG submission 89805) | Active sludge microbial communities of municipal wastewater-treating anaerobic digesters from USA - AD_UKC077_MetaG | ecosystem: Engineered > Bioreactor > Anaerobic > Digestate | place: USA...
ATTGATATAAAAATATCTTTACATAACATCATATCACAAATAAAAAGTGTTGATAATAACGTTCTACCACATAGCGAAAAACGAGAAATAATAGACAAATTATATGAAGTTGAAAATATATTAACATTTAATGAGGAGGAACTAGAAAAAGAGTTATTAGATAAGGATGTGAAAGTAGAATGAATAAATACCAAGAAGCATTAAATAAAGAAATGGACAAGTTTTATACAAATCCAGACGTAGTAGATGAAGTAATAAATGTTTTAATGGGTTTGTTTAAAAAACATGATATGGATATAAATGAATTTAATTTTATAGAGCCATCTGCCGGTTCAGGAGCTTTTATTGAAGGTTTAAATAGAAATATTAAAAATGCTAATATTAGAGCATATGATATTGAACCTGAAGGCGAAGGAATAGAAAAAGAAGATTTTCTAAAGTTGTCTCCTTCTTATTCAGAAAAAAATATTGTAATTGGTAATCCACCATTTGGCTATAAAGGAAGTTTAGCGGCAGAGTTTATTAATAAGGGTTCAGAATGGGCTCCAATAGTGGTATTTGTACTACCAATACAATTTAGAAGATACAATATCCAAAAAAAAATCTATGATAATATGAGGATTATTTATTCTTCCTCCAATTTACCTAGAAATTCATTTACTTTAACTGGCAAACCTTATAATGTGAATTGTTTAGTTCAAGTTTGGGTAGATAGATTTAGTGGCTATTTTTCTGATTTAGAAGATCTTAGATTATATAAACCGCTACCAAATAAACATGAGGATTTTAAGTTATTTATTCACAATAACACCGTAGAAACTTTGAAATTCTTCGATAAAAAAGTATATGAATGGGATTTTGCTGTACCTAGACAAGGATATTATGATTATAATAATAGAATAACTAATCCAGATGACCTGTTAGAACATGTTCAATATTTATTTGTTAAGTATGAATCAGAAATTTCAAAGGAAATTTTTAAGATAATAGATTTTGATAAATTATCAAAAGTAAATACTTCAATACCGGGATTCTCAAATACTGATTTAGTTAAAGAATATACAAGAATAAAAAATGAAATTACAAAAAATCAAGATTAATTATACATAACTATCCTGCAACGTTATAAAAAAATATTGCTTCATCAAAGTTTAATTTTTTTTCCTTTTTTTTTGTTTGTGTATTTTGTTGTTTTCTTTTATATAAATTTAATATAAAATTATCCTTTCCAAATCCCCTTACAACAAAAACACACATAAAATGATGTGGTGAACTTAAACAAATCCCCTTGGCATAATTGATATTGTAAAGTTCTTAAATTACTGTAAAACAGTAAGCCACTTTTATATGTCTTAAAACAGTTAACTACTGTAACTAAGACACCATCTTAGTATTAATTGGGGAAAATTATTTATTTTGTGAAAGAAAAAATATGACATACTTAATATCTTTAGAAACTAATTTAACTGATATTACATTTCATATTGTATCTTTAAATGCACTTAATCGAACTTACACATTCAAAGCAGGTTCAATTAATACTACAAAAGATTTACAAAATATTCGTGAATGGATACTTTGTAATAATTACAAGGATATGGTTAACTATTTCAAAAGAAAAGTTAATCTTACCAAAGCTACGGTTACATTTTCATATGGACCAAATATCAGACAATTGATTAAATTAAAAAAAACCACAGGAGGAAAATAACATGGTAAAAGTATCAATCGTAATCAATACCAATGAAACATTTTTAACAATATCTACTGATTTAACAGCAGAAAAAATTCGTTTAATCCAAACTCTAGACAAATCAAAATTAAGTCTATACAAAAAAGATGAAATTTCAGGAGTTACCCATGAAGAATTCAAAATATCTCTAAATGAAAAACCATCAGCATCAGCCTTTGGAGTAACTCTTCCAAACGCTAAAGGAAAAATTCACTTTAACGTTCCAGTAGAAAAACAAGATATCTATTTAACTAAAGCATTAGCAGCAAAAATCCAAGATAACCTCCAAAAGATTGAAACAGCTGTATTAACTGAATATCAAAGAGTAAAAAGTATCAATGTTGAAGTAGTGGATAACACAAAACCAGTACCAAATGATGAAACAGATTCGGAGGTAGAATAATCATGATTAGAATTTTCATAGGCTCAGCAGTAGATCCAAAAGAAGTTTTAGCAGATCCAAACGCAAAATTAAAAGATGTTTTTCAAACCGAAAATGTTAGAATCCCAACAAATGCAACTATGATGCACAACACCAAAAAATTAGGCGATGAAGATTTAAACCGAACTTTAACTGAACTATCAGTAGAACAAGACGATACAATTTCTTTAATCGAAAAACAAAACGGATCAAAGGAATAAAAGCAAAATGAATAATTCCCCAATTATTTATTTTTACTTTAAGGAGAAATAATGGAAACTTCAATGACATTTACTAACTTTAACAATTTTATAATTGACTTTGATAAACAATGTTTTGAGCTAGATTTATATAAAAATAATAACTTAAATGATAAGATATATTTTATACAAAGAACAGCTCGTTCATTAGCAGATACTATTACTTATAGAAAAAACTTAACTTTTGAAACTTCTCCATTTATCCAATTATTTATATATTTAACTAAAATATATTTATATAATAGTCTAAATCCAGATAAAATAATTGAAACACCAATAAATATAGACTATGCAAGCACACCAAAAAAAAGAAATACAATAATTATTAATAATGCTGAAATAACAGAAGAAAGATATAAATTTAATTATCAAGTAATTGCTGCAGATAATGCAGTTAGTAACTATTTAAAAAATAAAAATTATTTAAATAATTTAAAAATTGATACTACAAATAACAATAATAAAGATAAACTTATTTATTTTAATAGATGTTTAGCATTAGATACAACAAATAATATTTTATATGCTAATATAAATGCAACAGCAGCAAAATATAAATATTATGTAGATGAAGCATTATTAATGTTTCTGCCATATATAGAAAACAAAAAAACAATCTTTAAACATGAAGAAATTATAAATAAATATTTTGAAGATAGATTTAAAAATAATGCATTATTATTAATCAATCACCAATTTATAAAAACTTATACATCAATCTTCCAAAACAATATTTCAATTATAGAAGAAGCAATCGAAGTACAATTAGATAAGCTTAAAGAACTATTTCATATCCAACAACAATTTCAAATGATGGATACAACAAAAGCAGACTCAGAAATTAATAAACAACTAACAAAATTTACTAATATTATAGTACATTATACAAACACAATACCTATCATAAAGAATGTAAGTTATGATCCAAAACAGAAAAGTATAATTATTACAACAAAATTCTTACCTATTTATCATTTTGATGAAATAAGCACAGAAAAAACAATTTCCGAACTATTTCATAACCAAGAAATAGAAAAAATATATAAAGATTATATTCATAATAATTCAGATTATAAAATTCTACTTCCACCAGTAAAAATTATATTTTCATTTAAAAAAGAAACAACAGGCATCTTGGCACCTATCGAAACAGCTAAACTAAATATAGGTTTTTCAAAGACACTATTAAGCAGTTACTTTACTTACCAACACCACGCTTGGTATGGCGATCGAAATAATGGAATTTATAGTGGCTGTAGAGGTTCTTATCAACCAGCATTTATAAAAGCTGAAAATTTATTCGATTTACCACTAGCTTTAGAAACAGCAATAACATTTCTTACTTCAATAAATCCACGAGATATAGCAGGTATAGATGCTTTAAGACAATCTATTGTAATTAACAAAGATGGTGACATAATAAAAGGATTAAAAGAACAAAAAACAAACGAAAATATTCAAAAATATGAATCTTTAGATTACTAGGAGAAATTATGAAATTTAAACCAATAAAAATAGAAGAAAATATCCAACCAAAAGTTATACTAACTTCAGAAACATATTATAACTTATTTCACATGACCAAAACACCATTTGCCCAACAACAAGAATATTGTTTTCAAGCAGAAGTTACAAGAGATAACAATATATTCTTAGTTACTAAAGTATTTATTGTCCCACAAAACAACAACTCTCCAACTCATTGTGAAACAAGTGAAGAAAAACTACAAGAATATTACTTAGAAAAATATCCAAATCCAATGGATAGGAAAAAAATTCGCCTTCATGGACATTCCCATGTATTTATGGCAACTACACCATCAGGAACTGATGACGATGACTTAATTAATTTCTCTAACTATGTATCAGACTTTTATATTCAATTAATTATTAACAATAAAATGTGTATAAGAGCAAATGTAATGGATATTAAAGCTAATTTAATAATTGAAGACACACCAGTATATGTAGTTATGCAAAATAAAACAGTTCTTGACATAACTAACAAAAAAATTACAAATTTAAAATTAACAACAGATGACCTATTAAAATCTAAAATAACAAAAATAGATGACAATATGATAAAAATAGGTGATAACTTAACTATCAATATTAAAACACTAACCACTAAAATTATCGTAAAAGATGACTTCATTTGTACAACAGAAAAAATAGACATTACTATAATAGAAGATAAAGAATTAACAAAACAATATACAGATGATATGGACAAATATATCGAAAAACCAACCATTATACCTACGACTATCAACGATCCAGAATGGAAATATGACCTATTCAATGGAGAATTTTTTCCTAAAGAAAATAATTATGGAGAACCTTTATCAAGTAATTATAAATATGCAAAACATGTACCATCAAAAAGAGAATTACAAACTCTTTACACGCCACTTACCTTACAACACATATGTTCAAAATGCTCAAGATCTACTATGCCAATATACTGTAATGACTGTTATTATAAAAACTCAAACAAAATATCAAATTCAAATAAAAAAGGACAAAAATAAATATGGATATAAATAAACATATAGAATTTTTTAATCCAACATTAGTTAAAAACAAAGAAATACACATAATTGGAGTAGGAGCAGTAGGAAGCTTTATTGCATTATTTTTAGCTAAATTAGGTATATCTTCTATACACATTTGGGATTTTGATACTGTTGAAGAACATAATATTACAAATCAACTTTATAACTTTAAAGACTTAAATAAATTAAAAACAGAAGCCTTAAAAGAACATCTTTTAAATAATAACCCAGACTTATTAGTTTATTGTCATGGAAAATATACAAATCAAATTTTAAGAGGAATTATATTTTTATCAGTAGATAGCGCCGAACTAAGATATAATATTGCCTCACTAAACCAATTCAACACAGAAATAAAATTACTAATAGATACAAGAATTGGACTAGAATCAGGACAACTTTATACAATAGATTGGACAAATTATGAAAAAATAGAAAATTATCTAAAAGCAATTAATTTTAAAGACAATGAAGTAACAACACCAGTTAGTGCTTGTGGATCAACGTTAAGTGTTAGTCCATCAGTAGTAATTACATCATGTTACGCAGTTGCACAATTAATAAATTTCGTAAATAAACAACCTATCACACCGATTATCGTTTTTGATGCTTTTGAATTTAAAACAAGAACAATAAAATAAAATAATTCAGTGCAAACATATATTATATCTTGCATAAGCAGATATGTAGAGTACGGTAGAAAGGGGATATCTGGGGAATCCTAACCCAGCCGTCCTTTTCCTACTCCCGAGATCACGAGTTAAATAAGATTCAGTCATGGAAAATCACGAACTATACACACCAAACAGATCTAAATCGATACCCCCATGATAAAGAACCTAAACATGTCAATTATACAACCTTTTCACTTAGACTAAATTATTTTATAAACGAATACAATAAAATATTAATAAAATGCAAAAATCTAAACATTTTGCACTAAGCAAATGATTATGTAAAACTAAACGGAGGAAGCTCAAACCCATCACCAAATTTAAATATCCTGTAGCCTAAGTTTCAACCAGAACTAAGAATGGTACAACTTCAAGATCGAATACATACCAATAAACAAATACTTATCCGCATTATCAGATAGATCTGAAGACAGCCCAATTCTACACCTAATACAGTAACCTTCAACTAAGATTTTATTAATATCTAGAAAGGAAAAAAAATTATGTTTACAACATTTATATCTAGAACAATACAAAAAAAAGAACCAACAGAAAATAAAAAAAACACAACAATTTTTGAATTATTACTTGAACAATCAGATAATAAGTCACCCACAACAATAAATGAAATATCAAATATAGATTTAGTTACTATTAATAGTAAAGAAATTTATATAACAAAAAAAATTGATATTCCAACAAGCCAAATAGATTATATATTTAACCTTAATCGTGAACAATTTATATACATGTTAGCATTAATGAAAAATTTTTGTGATTCCACAAATTTCTTAGAAAATAAAGAATTATTTTATACACGATTTAAAATACCAAAAAGAAGTGGAGGTTTTAGAGATTTAATTAATCCTCGAGAAGATCTAAAACATCTACAAAAAACTTTATTAGATTTCATGCAAAATAATTTAAAAATATTACCACACAATTCAGCACATGGATTTACAAAAAATAGAGATGCTGTAACCAATGCTTATACACATATAAACAGTAAATTTCTTATAACAATGGACATAAAAGATTTCTTTCCTAGCATTACAAAAGAATTATTATTGCATTCTTTAAAAAATAATGCTATACTAAGTTATCCCGAACTTTCAACTTTTCTACAATATCTAACAGAAATTGCTACACTAGATAATGTATTACCACAAGGTAGTCCATTAAGCCCTTTTTTATCCAATATTGTTCTATATGAATTTGATTACGAATTAATTGAAGCAATGAAAAACAACATCATTCCAAAATATACGTATACAAGATATGCAGATGATATTTGTTTAAGTGCAAAAAAATTAAAAGATGTTCAACAAACGATTGACTATATAAAAAATTTATTAAATAACATTTCAAAAGGTCAATTAAATATTAAAGATTCAAAAACAAAAGTATTAAAAAATACAACTAGATGTTATATTACAGGAGTAAAATTAAATAAAGATAATCATATAACATTTGGTCATGAAAAGAAAACAATTTTAAAACACGAATTATTTAATCTTATGATAGCAAAAGAACAAGGTACTGCAACACCAGAACAAGTCAAAGAAACACTTGGAAGAATTGCATGGCTACATAGAATTGAGCCAGCATACACAGATTACTTAACTAATAAATATTTAAAACAGTTTAATTCAACTGCAATAACATTAGCAGGACACTTTAAACCTTATCTATAAAATATAAATATGGAGTATTTTAAAATTAATTAGTTAAAAAAAAAACTACTTAATTTAGACATTCTACAATACGTGAATGTATCATTAAGGCTGGAACCTCAACTCCAATCACACCGAACGTGATTGTCGTATTAACTCATATAGAATATACTTCTTAGCAAGAACTACAGCTAAATGCTTCCGTTCTTCGCAAGAAGAATATTCTATATGAGTATTAGTCCATATAAATATTTTTATATAAACACTAAAATTAACTATGAAGTAAAAAGAAATGACCCAAAATTCATTTCAACATTTAGCAGTATGCAAATGTTATACTCAAGCCAGCACCACATAAGGTAACGATTTTCCCAGTACCCTCGCAACTCATCCAAGTAATGCTACAGTCAGATCCCAGCGTCCTCCGTACCATCGACGCAACGGGATCTGACTTCAGCAATACTTAGATGAATGCGCAGGTACAGGAAAATCCCTCCACCCCTCAAGTTCATAGTCAAAATATAAAAGAAAGGATTAATTTTATGCCAAAAAAATTCGTTAATTTACCACAACCTACAAATAATGAAATTCTACGTATTCGTGAAATTCAATTTTATTGGTTAATTAAAAATCTTGAAAAAAGTTTAGAAGGAACAAAAATACAAGCACTTTTACAAGGTTTTTGTGTTGCTACAGAAACTAAAATTACTTTAATAGAATTTGCAGCAGATTTAATTACAAAAGGAACTTGTCTTCCATCAAAAGAACAACAAAGCATTGCTCTAGGATATTTACAAATTCCAATAAGAACTATAAAAAAAGAATTTATTCATCAAAAAACATATTATAACAATATTTATAATTATTCATTAAATAGACAAATGAATCCATTAGTTCCAACACTTCCTACAGAAATTACTGAAGAAATAACTCTCTTTATCATTAAACTTAATTCTATATTATCAAATTCTTTTAAATTCTTATCAAAAGGAATTGTTTATTATGACTAAATTTATTGATATTGAATTTGATGACGAAGAATTAAATGAATGTGTTAATGCCTTTAATTATATGTGCTCAGAAAAAAGAATGTATCCAAACATTCTTTCTTATGATCACTATACCCTATTTTTAAATCATAATACTATAGGACCAACAATATGGAAAAAATTTCTATCAAATGAACAAATTATTGAATGGTATGAACAAGAAACAAATATTGCAATTAGAACAAAAGCTAATAAATTAATTAATAACTTAGATAATGGAACACAATCTACAGGAACAGCCCAAACATTATCACAATTATTAAGTCAATTAAATAAAACAAAAACAAATAATAATAAAACAATTATTATTTATACATTTATCCCACTCACAAAACAAGAAGAGGAGAACCCAAATATAAATGTCAGCGATACTATCCCTAACTCAATTGCAAACGCAATCCAAACTATTGATAGAACCACTAAGAACGATAAATAAAAAATATATTTATCCAGCAACACCAACATTTATAAAAACTTATTTTCCAAATGACTATAACAAATTTATTAATATGAGAACAGAAGCTTTAACACCAACTAATAAAATATGGGATACAAGATTAAGAGACTATCAAAATGAAGATGTAGACATTCTAACAAGAAGAACATCAAATGGTGTATTTAATCAACAAAGATTAGGAAAAACCCCAGAAACTTTAGTTGCACTAAGATATCAAAATCCAGGGGGAACAGTAATTATTGTTTCCCCTAAATCAGTTCACTATAACTGGTATCAAGAAACTATAAAATGGTATACAGATAGTGTATGCTGTATAAAAGGAACACCCTCTCATAGAAAAAATTTATATAATCAAAATTATAAAGTTTATATTATGTCATATGAAACTGCAAGTATAGATTATCTTTTATTAAAACCAACAACACTTATTTTAGATGAAGCTCATCGAATTAATAATTTTAAAGGAACTAATTCTAAACAAAGTCCAACATTTACTAAACATATAATGTATTTAAGTTATAATTCTATATATAAATATGCTTTAACAGGAACACCAACATCTAATTATGCTTGGGATATATTTGCCATATTACATTTTTTATATCCAAATATTTTTAGATTTTATTGGAACTTTATAAATTATTATTTTAGTACTGAAGAAATATATATTAAACAAAAAGATGATACAATTAGTAAACCAATAAAATTTAAATCACCAGAAAAAGAAAAAGAATTAAGAGAATTTTTAGAAACTATTTCTATTCAAAGAAAAAGAAAAGACCATATGAAATGGCTACCAAAAATTGATAAAAAAACTATAAAAATTCCTATGGAAAAAAAGCAAAAAATATGGTATAATGAATTACAAAAAACTTTTGAGTGCAAAGAACTAAATTATGACTGTCCAAATAGTCTAGCACTATTTACTAGAAGCAGAATGATTACAACTATATATGGTAACAAAATAGATTTTATTTTAAATTTCATAAAAGATTATCCAGAACAACAAATAATAATTGCATCAACTTTTACTCAATTTATTAAAGATTTACATAATAAAATACCAAATTCTAAAATAATAATTGGAGCAACTCCAGCAGAAGAACGTAAACAACTTGAAACAAATTTTAATAATCGATTATTTCCTATATTAATAGGAAATATTGCCGTATTAAAAGAAGGTTTAAAATTAGAAAATGGTAACACTATTATAATCGCTAATCCATCATTAAATTATGGGGATAACGAACAACTTGAAGACAGATTCATTCCAACAACTGAAGAAATTGCTAAACAAAAAGACATTAACCAAATTATTTATCTAATAACAGAAAATAGTATAGATGAATATGTAGATAATTGTTTAGCAAAAAAAATGAATTCTGTATCTATTATTAATAATTACAAAAACTATAAAGGCACCAATTAGTTTTTGTTTTTATATATGAAAGGAGTCAAAAATGGCTATTGAAAAAGTTTCAAGAGTCAATACTGTTTTACGTATTGCCCTCACAGGACCAACTAATGCAGGAAAAACATATTCTGCATTAAGATTAGCTTACGGTATCGTAAAAAAATTATTTCCCGACCTATCAGAAGAAGACTTATGGTTAAAAATTTGTCTAATTGATAGTGAACATGAAAGAGGTAGAGCTTATGCAAATAGAGATGATTTGCCATTACCCACTGGATCATTCTTATATTCATCAATTGATTCACCTTATACTCCAGAAAAATATATTGCGGCTTTTAAAGAAGCAGAAACCGCCGTAGGAGAAAAAGGAGTTGTAATTATAGACTCATTATCACATGTATGGGCTTATACAGGAGGAGTTTTAGATATTCATCAAGATATATCTAAAAGAACTAAAAATTCTTATGTTGCTTGGAATGAAGCGAGTAAAATCCAAAATTCTATTATTGATTATATTATGGAATCTAGTTGCTATGTTATCTGCACAATGAGAAGTAAAATGGAATATGTACTAGAAACTGATGCAAGTACAGGTAAATCTGTACCTTCAAAAGTAGGATTAAAACCAATTCAAAGAGATGACTTAGAATATGAATTTGACATAACTTTACAATTAGATAAAAATCATATTGCAACAATCATTAAAGATATTACATTTTTAAATAATATTAATTTTAATGATATTGTTTCTGAAGAACTAGGAAAATCTTTAATTGAATGGATGAATAAAGGTGTCTCAGTTGCTAATATTAATAAACAAAAAAAAGATAACCTTATCATAAAATTAAAAGAAATGGGAGATAAAAACCCAGAATTAATCACTTTATTCAAAACTCTTTTTCCAGATAAAAAATTAAATGATTTAACACTATCAGAAGGAAAACACTTATTAACCAAATTTGAGGAGGTTCTAAATGGCTAATGATATGAAAGATTGTAACAAAGATTGTACTTGCGAAAACGACATTTCTAAATTAATTAAAGAAAATGAAGTTTTAAAAAAAGACAATGACGCATTAATTGAAAAAAATAAAAAACTTTCAGAAGAAATAACTGAATTAAATAAAAATTCTAAAAATTTATTTTTTATAGCAAACGCTGCTAATAATACAATTCAAATAATGAAACACCAAATAGATAATTATGAATCTATACTAAAAGAAAAATAGGAGGCTAATTATGAATAATAATAATAATTTATCATTTTCATTAGATGATATTCCAAATAAAATAGAAAGTAAAATTAAACCAGGACTTCACAAATTAACAATCACACGTTGTGAATTAATCACTTGTAAAACAGGCTCAAAAGCAGTTCAATTTGATTACAAATTAGATAATACTGATTTTGCAATTAAATTTGATAATTGTGTTTATGCTTCACCAACAGGAGAACAAGTTACTCTTGGATTAGTAAAACTAAAAAAGATTATTTTAGCAACTAATAAAGGATTTATAGATGATATTAATTTAAAAATTGTTCCTAGTATTACAAAAGGAAAATCATTTATGGCTAATATAAGTTTAGACAAAGATGAAAAATATCTTCGTTTATCTGATATTAATTCAATAAAACCAATTGAAGAAGTAGAAGAAAATAGTAAACAATCTATAGAAAATAATAAACAAACTGTAAAAGAAATTATTGATTCAACTGAAATTAAAGAAGAAACAATCGTAACCAGAAATTGGTAGAAACTTAGGAGGTTTTTTTCTATGGGAATTAATATATTTGAATTTTTATTCCCTGATATTATATTTGAACCAAATGGAAATACCCAAGTTTGTTGCCCATTCCCTCATTATGCAGGAAATAAAATATATTATGAAACCAATCCCTCAGCAGGAATTGATATTTCTAAAAATGTATTTCATTGTTTCTCTTGTGATAGAGGACATAACGATGTTTCATTCGCTGCAGAATATTTAAATATTCCCAAAACTTTAGCAATAAAATTTATCAAAAATCTAAGCATTGCAGAAACTCTTGATACTTGGCAATATAGTATTAATAATCTAGAAGATAATTTTGCTCCAAAAGATACCCTTTATAAATTAGGAATATCTACAGAAATAACCAAACAATTAAAACTTGGTTACACTGGTACTGGAATATCTATTCCAATTATCATTAATAATTATTTATTAGACGTTGTAAAATATCAACCAGGACAAACACCAAAATACATAAGAAGACCAGGGACTGTCTCTGGTCTAATTTGTCCTTTTGATATTTGGAAAAATGATACAAGAGAAACAATTATATGTGCTGGAGAAAAAGATATGTTAATTGCCAGAACTATGGGATTTAATGCAATATCATTTACAGGTGGCGAAGCTAATACGCCAGAATTATTTTTAAATATGTTTAAAAATAGAAATATTTATATTGTATATGACAATGATGAAACAGGACGTTATGGGGCTTCTAATTTAGCATTAACATTAAAAAAATATGCAAAAGAAATACATATTGTTGATATTTCCAAAACTTGCACTGAAAAAGGTGGCGACGTATGGGATTTTTTTATGAAATATCAAAAAACAAAAGATGACTTTATAAAATTATTAGAATCAACAAAAACATTTACTGAAGAAGACTTTAAAAATGAATATCAAAAACAATATCCATTAGTAACATTACAAAAAGCTATGGATAAAAAATATTTGAATAAAGTCCTTAGAAGTAATATACAAGTAGTTGCAATTATTGATTCTATATATTCTTTACCAACTTCTATTTCTGCTAAAAAAATTAAAGAAAAAAAAGAAGGTGAATTTTTAGATCCAGGAACAGAAAGATACTGGAATCTAGATAGTGAACATTTTAAAGATATATTTTATTTAATAGATAGTGGTTTAAAAGAAAAACAAATTGATAAATCAATTTTTGAAGACCTTTTAAAAATACCACCAAAAGAATCAGGTATAATATTAAAAAAATCAGATACAAAACCTGTTTATAAATGTTTAGTAACAGATATATTATCAGTAACAGACCAAACATCTCCTACTGAATTAATTGCTTATTCAATTGATAATAAACTGGATAATGGAAAAAAATATACAATTACTTATAAATTAGTACCACACCCACAAGATGGTCAAAAATTAGTTATGGTAATTATAAACGTTGAAGAAACAGATGATTTTTTAGATACTTTTAAAATTACACCTGAAGTAAAAAAACAATTACAATTATTCCAAATTCAACAAGATGAAAATACAACACCTATTGAAGCTGTAAAAAATAAATTTTATTATATTGTTGATAAAATAAAAGGATTAGTTAATGCTGATTATAATGTTTTATTAATGGCTATTATTGATTTATGGTTTCATTCTGCACTTCAAATAAAAATAGGAAATGATATTATCAGAGGCTATTTAGATACATTAATAGTAGGTGAATCACGTATAGGTAAATCTTCTACTGTAGAAGCATTACAGAAAACATATAACTTAGGCAAAATTGTTTCTTTAGCAGGTAATGCTGCAACAAGAGCAGGTATCATAGGTGGTTCTACTAAAGTAGGAAATTCCTATCAAACTAGAGCAGGTATAATTCCACAAAATAATAAAGGTGCCATTATTTTTGAAGAATTAACAAAATGTAATGTAAATATACAAAAAGAACTTACAGATATTAGATCATCTAATAAAGTCAGAATACAACGTGTTAATGGAACAATTGAATTTCCCGCATATGTAAGAATGTTAACTTTATCAAATAATAAATCAGAAAATGGTTATCCAAAACCTATTTCTTCATACCCAAATGGTATAAATGTATTATTAGATATAATTGAAACTGCAGAAGACATAGCCCGTTATGATATGATTGCAGTATTAGGCTTTGATGCAAATAAAGACATAGATCCTTATTTTGAACCGCCAAAACCTTTTCCAACAGAAGCATACCAAATAAGAATTAGGTGGATATGGAGTCGCAAACCAGAACAAATTATAATTAGTAAACAAGTATATATAAATACTATTACAAAATGTAAAAAAATAAACGAAAATTTTAATTCTTATATCAAAATATTTGGTATTGAAGCCTGGAAAAAAATTATCAGATTAGCAACAGCAATCGCAGGATATCTTGCTTCTACTGATAATGATTTTGAAAACATCATTGTTAATGATGCACATGTTGATTTAGCAATAGATATATTATTACAACTATACGATAATCCTACTTTTAGATTTAAAGAATTTGTTATTGAAGAAAGACGAACTAAGGACTTCTCTATAGAAGATATTAATCTTTTACAAGATATGTATTCATCTAATTCTTCATTATTAAATGAACTAAATAAAACAGCACGTATATCTAGACAAGCATTATTTGCTATTTCAGGAATTGATTCCTTAGCATTTAGTAGAATAATTAATAAATTAGTATCTAACTTTTTTATAACATTTAACTCTTATGATATTATTCCAACAGAAAAATTCAAAAAAGCTATGAATAAAATTGATCGTTCAAAAAATAAATCAAATGAACCAGGTATCATTATATGATGAAATGGAAATTAATTTATTTAGATACAAAAAATGATATACTTAATACTTATGATAAAATGAAAATTATGAAACCAGATATTATGTCTATAGATACAGAAACATCTGGTTTACATATTATTTTAGATAAACCCTATTGTGTTTCATTTGCTGTATTCAATTTTCAAACCCAAGAAGCAATCTCTTATATAGGACTGATCAGTGAAGAAATTCTTAGACTTATTGAATTTATAGCACAAAGAGTAAAAAAAGTTTTATTTTGGAATGCAAAATTTGACTTACATATGTTATATAATAAAAACTTAAATCTAGTTTTTTATCCTAACATAACAGATGTTATGATATATGCCAGATTAGGAACAAGTGCCAAAATTCCTAAAGAGGGAGGACCTGTTTTAAAATTAAAAGTTATGGCAGAAAAATATATAGATAAAAATGCTAGAAATTATGAAAAAGAAGTTAATAAATTTAAAAAAGAAATTTTAGTAGAACGTAACAAAATATTAAAAGAACAAAATATCAAAATTGGTAAACTTAATGATTATCTTAAAGATAAAATTAATTTAATAGAAGACTTACCACAAAATATAAAAGATATTTTATTAAATCCTAAATACAATCCTAATAATTATTTTAATATTCCTTATAATATATTAAAAATATATGCTGGATATGACGCAATATATACTATAGAATTATATTTGAAATTTTTACCTATTTGTGAAGAACGAAAACAAATGGAAGTTATTAAAAGAGAAGAACAAAATATACCTATCCTATGGAAAATGGAACGTTATGGCTTAGCGGCTAATAAAACATATTTACAAGAATGTAAAAATAAAGTTAGAAATTATATTATTAAACGAAGACAAGAATTAATTGAATTAGTTGGTTTTAATATAAAAGCTTCTCAATCCAAAATAATTAAAGAAATGTTTAATAATAATTTCGATATGGAATTAGAATCTACTGATAATGATAGTTTGCAATATATTATTAATAATTATGGAAACTCAACACAAACTAAAATAGCTAAAATAATTTCAGAATTAAGAACTTTAGAAAAATGGTATTCAACTTATATATGTAAATGGTTAGATGAATTAAAATATACAAATAAAATTTATACTTCCTTTAATCAATGTGGAACTGTCTCTGGACGTTTTTCAAGTGACTTTCAACAATTTCCAAAAGAGGGACTATTTACATCTACAGGTGAAGAATTATTTATTCCAAGAAGAATAGTAACTATTTCTAAAAATGGATATAATAAATTAGCTTTAATAGATTTTGCTTCCGAAGAATTACGATTTCAAGCACTTTATTCTTTATTAATAAAAGCACCAGATAAAAATTTATGTAGAGCATTTATGCCATATCTTTGTAAAACAGAAAGTGGATTACAATTTGATTATAAAGATCCTTCTATATTAAAAACATTTCAAAATTATAAATGGTATCATATAGAAGATAATAAATTATGGAATCCAACTGATTTACATGATATGACTACTCTTAATGCTTATCCAGGTTTAACTAAAGAAGATAAAGATTTTAAACATTATAGAAAAATTGCTAAAAGTATTAATTTTGCTTGTAATTATGGAGCAGGTATTTCAACATTATCAAGTCAATTCGGATTATCTACTGAAATGGCTACAAGATTATTTAATGCTTATTGTACAACATTTGAAGGAATAGCTGCATATAAACAACATATTAAAAATATTCTTTATACACAAAATTATTTAACTAATTTATTTGGTAGAAGATATTATGATACAAATTATCATAAAGGTGCAAACTATTTAATACAAGGTTCTGCAGCTGATTTTCTAAAAATAAAATTAATTGAAATTAATAATTTTTTAACTCAAAATAATTATAAAACTAGAATGTTAGCAACAATCCATGATGAAATTATATTTGAAATTTATGATAATGAAGACTTTATTATTCCCCAAATTAAAGCAATAATGGAAAATGTTCAAAATAGTTTTATACCTTTTATTGCTGAAGTTGAAATTTCTACAACAACATGGGATAAAAAGGAGAAACTAGTCTATGAATGATACATTTAAAATTTTAGCCATAGACCCTTCTGGTAATTTTACAGAAGGAAAAGGAACTACAGGCTGGTCTTTATTAAATTTTGACGGAAAAATTATTGCTTGTGGTCAAATACTTGCTTCTAGTTTTAACACTAAGATATATTATTGGAACGCTATAGTAAACCAAATAACAATATTAAATCCATCATTTGTAGTAGTAGAAGATTTCTTATTATATGCTTCAAAAGCAACTAATCAAATTAATTCTAGATTTGAAACATCTAAATTAATAGGAATATTAGAATTTATATGTGGACAAAATCAAATTCCAATTTACTTACAAAAAGCAGTCGATGTAAAAAAACGATGGACTGACCAAATATTAGTTGCAGAAAATATAATAGAAAAAATAGGCTCTCATTATTATGCAGGAGGTGTATTAACATCAGAACATATTAGAGATTCTATTAGACATGGAACTCATTTTATAAGATATAAACTACCAAAAATATTAATTGAAAGGAAATTAATATGAGTATAAATTATGAAGAATTAACAAGAATTGCATTAAAAAAAAATAATTTTATCATTATTGCAGAAGATATAGATAAAATGAATGAAACAGAATTCAAAGAAATACGCCAATTAGGTTTTGGAGCTAGCGATAGTAGTAAACTATTAAATGTAAACCCATTTCCAAACGGAACTACGCTAGACTTAATAGATGAAAAAGTTAGAGGAGTATTTGATGAAACAATATCAAAAAAAGCTTCTGTAAGAATGGGTAAAGAATTAGAAAGTTTAATATTATTAAAAACACAATCTGTATTAAAAGCGTATATTTATAAACCAACATCAATGTTTGGAAATCTACAATATCATTTAAATATTAATTTTGATGGTGTAGGATTTTTTGGTTTAGGGAAAGACTTAGATATTAGAGCAATCGAAGCAAAATTAGTTACAGAATATGGAAGAAAATATTATAATTTTCAAATGGCTTATAAAAGAACATTAGATGGTGAAGTTCAAGATTCTACTATTGAACCAAACAAACCAGATTTTACTAATGAAGAAAATATGCAAACACGTATAAATAAGTATGCAGATTTTTATGGAATTCCTGTTTATTATTTAACTCAATTACAACAACAAATTTTTAGTTTAGGAAATGACTTTGGATTTTTAACCGTTCTAGATGTCAAAACTTGGGATATATTCGTCTTTAAAGTATATGCTCATGAAGATATAATAGAATACTTAAAATCCAGTGCAAGCGAAAATTGGGCTATAATTGAGGCACGTAGAAGCATACAAAACAAAAATATGAATTTACCAGTTTCATGGTAAAAAAAATTAAAGTCTAGGTATAAAATATCTAGACTTTTTTTTATATGGAAACTACTAATAGATAAAGGAATAAACAAAAAGCAGTTGATTGAACTTACAGGTGTCAGTTCTTCTTCTATAGCTAAATTAACTAAAGGAGAAAATGTTACAACTGATGTTTTATGTA
>Ga0116182_1002432_pt1 | contig 18382 bp, 20 predicted proteins | sample AD_UKC077_MetaG_FD_89805 | JGI IMG/M metagenome (GOLD analysis project Ga0116182, IMG submission 89805) | Active sludge microbial communities of municipal wastewater-treating anaerobic digesters from USA - AD_UKC077_MetaG | ecosystem: Engineered > Bioreactor > Anaerobic > Digestate | place: USA...
CATCATAATTTATTCTTTGATACCGATTTTGAGCATCATGCTAAAGAAATTTACGACACGCCGAAATTACCGACAAAACCCTTGTTCTATGCGAATTTTTCTTCCAAAACGGATCCTGATTTATGTCCGGAAGGAAAAGAAATTGGTTTTTTCCTGATTCCTGTCGCGGTAGATTTAGAAGATAGCCAAGATATTCACGATAGATATTTTGAATTGATCATGGATCGTATTGAGAAAAACATCGGCGTAGATTTGCGACAATCGGTTCTATTTAAGAAAAGTTTTGGAGTACAAGATTTTAAAGAGCGGTACAATTCTTGTCGTGGAAATGCTTATGGATTGGCAAATACGCTTTTGCAAACGTCCATTTTAAGACCAAGTATCAGCAATAAAAAAATTAAAAATCTTTTCTATACTGGTCAATTAACTGTTCCGGGACCTGGAGTTCCACCAGCATTGATTTCTGGAAAAGTAGTTACCGATTATATCATTCAACATCAAAATAAAATATTCTAATATCATGAATAATTTAGAAATTTTCAATTCATTTTGTGGGCAATCTTCAAAGATGGTTACTGAAAAATACAGCACTTCATTTTATAAAGCCTCGTCGCTTTTTCACCCAGAGATTCGTCAACACATCTATAATATTTATGGTTTTGTAAGATTAGCGGACGAAATTGTAGATACTTTTCATGATTACGACAAAGCAAAACTGATGGCAGAATTTGAGCAGAATTACGAATCTGCAAAAGAGAATGGAATTTCGCTCAATCCCATTTTGCATTCATTTTGTCTTACACAGCGCGAAAAAAAAATTCCTCAACATTTAGTGGATGCATTTTTACATTCGATGAAGATGGATTTAGGTGAAATCAAGGATTTGAATGATGAAAAGTACAACGAATATATTTATGGATCTGCAGAAGTAGTAGGTTTGATGTGTTTGAAAGTATTCGTAAATGGCAATGAAAAAGAGTATGAAAAACTAAAACCTTATGCACAAAGTTTAGGAGCTGCCTTTCAAAAAATTAATTTTTTACGTGATATTAATGCCGATTTTACCGATTTAAACCGCACTTATTTTCCAGGGGTTGATTTCAAAAATTTTTCCAAACAAGATAAAATCACCATCGAAAAAGATATTGCAAATGATTTTGAACACGCAAAAATCGGAATCAAAATGTTGCCTATTTCCAGTAAATTAGCTGTTTTCATGGCGTATAAATATTATTTCAACCTCTTGAAAAAAATTAGAAGAACAAAGCCCGAATTGCTTTTGACCAAAAGAATCCGCGTGAGTAACGCAAGAAAAATGTATCTTTTTGGGGAAATGATCTTAAATAAAAATCTGAATTTACTTTAATGAAAAAATGGATTATCCTAATATTTTTAATATTTTCACAGATGATGTTGTCGCAAAACTTAAATGAATACAGGACTTTGCTGAAGTCTGGAGAAAGTTCAGAAAAGGCAGCGAAAGATTTAATAGAAAAATCGACCATCGCCTATAAAAAAACCAACAAACCGCTGTATGCAGGTTTTTTGGCGGTAGGACAATTTTTTATGGCGAAACATATTTTTAATCCTCTGAAAAAAATGAAGTATTTCAACGACGGAAAAAAAACGTTGGAATATGCGGTAAAATCAGATCCGGGAAATTTAGAAATCAGATTGATGCGACTGATTACCCAGGAAAAAGCACCCCGAATATTGGGATATACACAAAATATTTCCGAAGACCGTACTTTTTTAACCAGAGCATATAAAAGTACAGAAGACGATGATCTAAAATTGTATATTAAAAATTATTTAAAATTATAAAATGGAATTTGTAGGCTATATTTTTTTAACACTCGGGGTTTTCATTACGATGGAAGGCGTTACTTGGCTTACTCATAAGTTTGTCATGCACGGTTCTGCAGGATGGTTTTTGCATGAAGATCACCATCAACCGGGATATCCACACGTTTTTGAAAAGAATGATGCTTTCTTTGTGGTGTTTGCTGTTCCCAGTATGATGCTTTTTTACTTCGGAACACGCGGTGAAATCAATTGGATGTTTTTCGTGGGTTTAGGAATTTTGTTGTACGGAATCGCCTATTTTACGGTTCATGATGTTTTGATTCATCGCAGATTCAAGTGGTTTGACAACACCAACAATTGGTATTTGCGAGGTTTAAGAAAAGCACACAAAATTCATCATAAACATTTAGGCAAAGAAGACGGTGAATGTTTCGGAATGTTGTTCGTACCGATGAAGTATTTCAGAGAAGCCCGATTATCAACCTCAAAAAAATAAATCTTGCAATCTTACTATTATCTCCTTTTAGATGTATTCAGTTTTATCGTTCCTTTTCTTTTCAGTTTTGAGAAAAAAAGAATGCATTTTATTCAACATTGGAAAGCCTATTTCACTTCCATCATTGCAGTGGGAATCATCTTTATTTTGTGGGATATTTATTTTGCCTACCAAAATGTTTGGGGCTTCAACGATCAATATTTAATCGGTTTTAGGATTTTGAAACTGCCTCTTGAAGAATGGTTGTTTTTTCTACTGATTCCTTATGCGAGTGTTTTTATTCATTATGCGCTCAAATATTTTTTTCCGGCCATTCAATTGGAGAAGAAAACTACAAAATGGGTCACCTACGTTTTATTTCTTGTGGGTTTATTGATTACCGTTTTTAATTATGATAAAATCTACACCTTCGTTTGCGTCGGAATTTTCACGATTTTAATGCTGTTACAAATTATATTTGAATGGAAATATGCCCAAAGATTTTACTTAAGTTTCATCATCATTTTTATTCCATTCTTTTTTGTGAATTCTGCGCTTACGGGAAGTTATTCTGAAAAACCCGTCGTTTTTTATGACAATACCGAGAACTTAGGAATTCGGTTGGGAACAATTCCTGTGGAAGACAGTTTCTATTGCTTTGCACTCCTCTATTCAATTACGCTCGTGTTTGAATATTTAAAAAATAAAAAAAAATTGAGATCAACCGATGAAAATTAATATCACCAAACAGTCCGGGATTTATACGCTAACTTCTGAACAGATTTTACCCATTTCTCTGGAAAAAGCTTGGGATTTTTTTACGATTCCTACTAATTTGGATAAAATTACACCCAAGGAAATGGATTTCAAAATCACCAATAATCCGCCCTCCAAAACATATAAAGGCCAAATCATCACCTATAAAATCGGAATTTTACCTTTGATTAAATCCAATTGGATTACAGAAATTACGCATTTAGAAGATCATCAATTTTTTGTTGATGAACAACGTTTCGGACCGTATGCGATGTGGCATCACGAACATCATTTTGAAGAAATTGAAGCAGGAAAAGTAAAAATGACCGACATCGTAAATTTCAAAATGCCTTTCGGGATTTTTGGAGATTTATTTGGCGGAGCTTTAGTGAAAAATAAAGTCAGATTTATTTTTGAAAGTCGATTTACCATTTTAGAAAAATACTTTACATCATGAAAATACTTCTCACAGGCGTCACTGGTTATATTGGGAAAAGGCTTCTTATTCAGCTTTTAGAAGAAGGTCACCATATTGTATGTTCTGTGAGAGATCAGAAACGTTTCGGTACTCAATTATTTAAAAATAATTTAGATCAAATAGAAGTTATTGAAAACGATTTTTTAGATGAAAAAACTTTAGATAATATTCCGCAAGATCTTGATGCTGCTTATTATTTGATCCATTCCATGTCTTCCAATGAAGGTGATTTTGAGGAAAAAGAAAAAATTTCAGCGGAAAATTTTCGCAAAGCATTAGAAAAAACAAAGGTTCAACAAGTTGTCTTTTTAACGGGAATTATCAATGAGGAAAAGCTTTCAAAGCACTTACAATCTAGAAAAAATGTAGAGGAAGCTTTGCAAAGTTCGAATTATGGCTTAACAAGTCTTCGTGCGGGAATAATCGTTGGATCCGGAAGTGCCTCTTTTGAAATCATTCGTGATATCGTAGAAAAATTGCCAATCATGATCACCCCAAAATGGCTGAATACGAAATGTCAACCAATCGCGATTCGGAATGTTATTCAATATTTAAATGGTGTTCTTGGAAAAGAATTTACGTATAATCAACATTACGATATTGCCGGAACCGACGTTCTAACTTACAAGCAAATGCTTTTGCAGTATGCTGAAATCCGAGGATTAAAGCGAACTATTTTTATTGTTCCCGTGATGACGCCCAAATTATCTTCGTACTGGTTGTATTTCGTGACTTCTACGAGTTATTTTCTGGCCCAAAATTTAGTCGACAGTATGAAAATAGATGTCGTTGCTACCAAAAATGATCTTGCCGAAAAACTAGGAATTCATCTTTTTTCTTATCAGGAAGCCATCAAACTGGCGTTCGATAAGATTAAGCAAAATAATGTATTGTCGAGTTGGTACGATTCCTTTACGAGTCAGTTTCATACCCGACAAGTTTGGCAATACCTAGAAGTTCCTGATGAAGGCTGCTTCAAAGATATTCGCGAAGTAAAAACCGATGATGAGACCGCAACACTTAATCGAATCTTCAGTATTGGTGGAACTACCGGTTGGTATTACGCAGATTTCTTGTGGAGAATCAGGGGATTTCTAGACAAAGTTTTTGGTGGTGTCGGATTACGAAGAGGGCGCCGAAATATGACTGAATTAGAAGCGGGAGATTCTGTAGATTTTTGGCGCGTTTTATATGCTGACAAAGATAAAAAAAGGCTCTTGCTTTTCGCTGAAATGAAACTTCCGGGTGAAGCTTGGTTAGAATTCAAAATTAAAGATGGCATTTTGCATCAGGAAGCTACTTTTCGTCCGCTTGGATTGTCGGGAAGATTGTATTGGTATTCCGTTCTGCCTTTTCATAGCTTAATTTTTAATGGAATGTTGAAAAAATTAGCAGGAAAATAATTGACTTTCAATAAAATCAGTGAAGTAAAATTGCTTGATAAAAAGAAATTAACTTCTGAAGACTAATTATTAAAATAATTTTCAGAAAAACGCTATTTATAGGTTTTTGTCAAAAATAAATGAGCGCTGCAGAAGTTAAAAAGAGAAGAATCGTGTAATTCTTCTTCATCATTTGTGAGGGGCAAATTTATGAGTTCATTGATAAGATCAACTAAACATTTGTTAATTTTTACTATTTTCAGCCGCTTTATTTCTGATTCGAGAAAGATGAACAGGCGAGATATTCAAACGAGAGGCAATATGTTTTAAAGGAACAATATTTAAATACCGAAGATACTTCTCTTCGATCAGCTTATAATTTTGTGTAGCATTATTAAAATGCATTTGATGAGAAAAAGCCATGGTATAATGCAGAAATTCTTCTAGAAAAAGGATGCCGAGTAAAGCCCATTCGTGATAAGATTCGTACAGATTAAACAGTTGCTCCCTTTCGATAAGATACACGAGTGAATCCTCGTATAAGTGAATGTTTGCTCCACTTTTTTCTCCAGATTTAAAGCTTTTAAACTCCGTAAGAAAACTCATTTCGGGTTCTATCCAAATTGTTTTTTCTTCGTAATTTTCATCCCAAATAAAACATCTGCTTATGGATTTTTCGGCGAGAAAAATGGTATCGCATCTTTCTCCCTTTTTCACAATAAGATCTCCGGCTTTCCCTTCAAACAATTTAAACCGTTCGATCCCGGTCTCTAAATCATGATCATTGAAATCTGGTTTAATGGATAATAATTTCTTCCTAAGCTTCTCTTTAAATCTGGTTTGTTCTGTCATTTTTATACGCTTATTGTACTGCCACAGAATCATCACCTCGACCGTCTGCAACCGCAACAGCATTTCCTTTTTCATCGATTACGATCATTTCTGTTCGTCCGAGTTGGGAGATTCTTTCTATTTTATACTTCAATTTTTCTAAATCTGAAATCGTAGATTCGGGGAAATTCTTTTCGACCATCACCGTTTCAGGCAACCATTGATGGTGGAATTTCGGCGAATTGATGGTCATATTTGGACTTAATTTAAAATCTAAAACATCGACAATCGATTGAAAAACCGAAGTCGGAATCGTAGTTCCTCCCGGTGTTCCTACAATAATATAGGGTTTGCCATTTTTTAAAACGATGGTCGGAGTCATGGAACTCAACATTCTTTTTCCGGGTTTTATGGAATTTGCTTCGCCACCAACTGCGCCAAACATATTGGGAACACCTGGTTTTACGGAGAAATCATCCATTTCATTATTCAAGAAAAATCCGGCACCGGAAACAACCACTTTGCTTCCATAAAGTCCGTTTAAAGTAGTCGTCACTGCAACTGCATTTCCGTCTTTATCAACGATGGATATGTGAGTAGTTTCGGTAGATTCTTTGGGTTGCGCGATAATTTTACCCACTTCTGAACTTGGTGTCGCAGCATTTTTATTGAAGCTTTTCCAGCGGTTTTTTAAATATTCCTCAGAAATTAACCTCGCAGTTTGATCTTGAATAAACTCCGGATCTCCCATATATTCTGCTCTATCAGCAAAAGCTCTACGTTCTGCTTCAACCATTATTTGCACCGCTTGCGTAGAATTTTGCGGATATTTTTCAAGATTCTCGAAACTTGCCATTTTCAGCATTTGCGCTAAAAGAATTCCCCCACTTGAAGGCAAAGGCATGGAAACCACTTCATTTCCTTTATAATTAAAAGCAAGCGGTTTTCTTTCGATGACTTTATAATTTTTCAGGTCATTTATAGTGATAATTCCGTTTCCGCGTTTCATCTCAGCGACTAACAATTCCGCAGTTTTTCCTTCATAAAAACCTTTTGCTCCCTCTTTTTGAATTAATTTTAAAGTTGCAGCTAATTCTTTCTGAACCAAAATATCGCCTTGTTTCCATGGAGCCGTTTTTTGAAAAACAGTTTTATTGGTATTGTGTTGATCAAAAAATTGCATTTGATGGTTGAGCAAATTGGCTTCTCTTTCTGTTATAGAAAACCCTTGTTCCGCAAGATCAATGGCGGGTTGAATGAGTTTTTCCATCGGAAGTTTCGCATATTTTAAAGTAGCAAAATATCCCGCAACAGAACCCGGAATTCCTACTGCTAATCTGCCGTTTTGAGAAAGATCGGTATTGGCATTTCCTTTTTTGTCGAGATACATGTCTTTGGAAGCTTTTTCGGGCGCGGTTTCGCGGAAATCAATGGTGAATTTCTCTCCATTATTTTTTACGCCTACTAAAAATCCACCGCCGCCAATGTTTCCAGCTTGCGGATAAACTACGGCTAAAGCAAGTTGTGTTGCAATCACGGCGTCATAAGCATTTCCGCCCATTTTCATCATTTTTGCGCCGGCTTCACTTGCCAAAGGATGGGCTGAAACAACCAAGCCTTTATTTTTAGCATGAATTTCTTTAACGATATTAATGTCGGTAAACTGTGCAAAAACTAGCTGAGAAAAAAGAAGCAATAGCAATGTAAACTTTTTCATGCGTAGATATTTGACCAAATATAATAAAAACGTCTGGCTTTTCGAGAACTTGTTTAAAAAACTAGATTTGCGACCCGACTTGAACGGAAATCCTTTTTGTGGAGCAAGGCGGAACAAAAAGATTGGGAGTGGAAGGCGGTCCCGATATCGATCGGGATAGTCGCCCAAAAAATTATTTTTAAAATACTATTTCTTATCCTACTCGATTTTGCTAAATTTGTGCGCAATCAAAACTAAAAATATGGAATCCTACACGGAAAAAATTCTTATCACCGGTGCTCTCGGACAAATTGGGACTGAACTCACCAACAGATTGGTGGAAATTCATGGTGCTGAAAATGTGGTTGCGTCTGGACTCGATCGATGGGACAAAAACCTGACTTCTGCAGGATTTTATGAGAGAATGGATGTAACAAATTCTCAATTGGTTCGCCAAGTAATTAAAGATTACGAAATTACAACGGTGTATCATTTGGCATCTTTGCTATCTGGAACCTCCGAAAAACAGCCACTTTTTGCGTGGAAACTGAATTTGGAACCGTTATTACATTTCTGTGAATTGGCGAAAGAGGGATTGTTAAAGAAAATTTTCTGGCCAAGTTCGATCGCGGTTTTTGGGAAAGGAATTCCGAAGGAAAATGTGGGTCAAGACATGGTTTTGAATCCGACAACGGTTTATGGGATTTCAAAAATGGCGGGAGAAAAATGGTGCGAATATTATTTTGATAAATATGGTGTTGATGTACGAAGCATTCGATATCCGGGTTTAATCTCTTGGAAAACTCCTGCAGGTGGCGGAACGACTGATTACGCGGTAGAAATTTTCTACGAAGCCATCGAAAAAGGAAAATATACGAGTTTTATTTCTGAAGACACCGCAATGCCAATGTTGTACATGGAAGATGCGATTAATTCGACGTTGAAATTAATGCAAGCGCCAAAAGAGAATTTAACCGTTCATACTTCTTATAATTTAGGTGGATTATCTTTCACTCCAAAGCAATTGGCAGAAGAAATCCAAAAGGAAATTCCTGAATTTAAAATTGATTACAAGCCGGATTTCCGACAAGAAATAGCAGATTCTTGGCCAGCTTCTATCGATGATTCAGTGGGTAAAAAAGATTGGAATCTTAGCTATGATTACGATATTTCGGCGATGACGAAAGATATGTTGAAAAACCTGAAGCTGAAATTAAGCGACAAATAACTTAAATGGTTTTATTGACTTTCAACATTATTAAAAATAGAAGTGATTTCGAAAAAAATTACAAACTTAGCGATGATGAAATCCTCAATATTACTGAGCGAAATACCGCATCTATTCTAAGAATTTTAGAAAACAGCAACGTTTTCGCGACTTTTTTTATTGAAGTTTCTTTGGTTGAAAAACTGAAACCTTTGGTTAAAAAAATCATCGGACAAGGCCATGAAATTTCCTTTTATAATGAAAATTCCACAGTAGCAGATATTGACTTTGCAAAAAAATATGTGGAAGAGTTTTCAGGTAAAATTATTCGCGGAATCCGGCAAAAGGAAGTTACGATTTCTTTAGACCAACTAAAAAATCTTGAATTTTCTTATGTTTCTAATATTGAAAATGCAAATATTCTCTTTCCTTTTAAAAGGCTGCAAAGAAGTACCGATATTGCTATAAAAAACGGCATGAGCATCATTCCAGAGAGCATTTCGCCGTATTCACAGATTCCGTATAATGATTTCGTATTTCAAACAATTCCACTTCAATATTATCAAAATATGGTGATGGAAACGATCAACAATGATGAATTTGTTCTTGTTTATCTGAACACTTGGCAATTTACCAATTTCGAAAAATTCAAATTTAAAATTCCTTTTTACCGCAAATACAATTCGGGAATAAAAATGGAAAACAAGCTCGAAAATTTTCTGGAATGGATGAATGAAAAAGAATTTGCGTTTTCGAGGATGAAGGATTTTGTTTTTTAAGAATAATTATTCACCACCATCCAAATTGAATTCTTTTTGTAAAATCGATCAATATTATTTAAATTCAATACAGATTACAAACAAAACCAACGTATTTATTGGTAATTTAATTTTTTAAACCTATATTTGAGACTAAGTTTAACCAAATTAAATTATTTATTATGAAGAAAATTTTATTTTCGTTATTCGTGACGGCGGCGTTATGTAGCACCGAGACCATGAAGGCGCAAACAGTTTTGTTTGAAGACAGTTTCGAAACTTACACTGATTTTGCAATTGCAAATGTTGGCAGTTGGACACTCACCGATGTTGATTTAAAGACAACTTACGGTTTTACTGGGGTTACATTCCCAAATACACAGTTAGCAAAATCTTTTCAGGTTTTTAATTCTACCACTACTACACCACCTTTAACACCTTCTGCTACTTCTAACTGGACGGCAAATACAGGACAAAAAGTAATGGTATGTTTCGCAGCTGATTCTGCACCGTGGAATAATGACTGGCTGATTTCTCCGCAAGTGCAATTGACTGCAGGATTGGGAGCAACGGTTAGTTTCTTTGGAAAAGGTTGTGATGCAACTTATGGCCTAGAAAAATTTAAAGTATTGGTTTCTACCACAGGAACAGCAACTGGAGATTTCACTGCAATCTCTCCGTTGATTACTACTCCAGCTACTGCGGCATGGTCACAGTACACCTATGATTTGAATGCTTATTCTGGTCAGCAAATATATATTGCAATACAATGTACTTCAGATGATCAGTTTGGATTTGCCGTTGACGATTTCAAAGTCATTACAAACCCTCTTCCTGTAAGTGCTCCTAATTGCGCAACACTAGTGACGCCAGTTAATGCAGCAACAGGAATTAATTACTTAAGTCCAGCTACTTTAACTTGGACAGCTCCAACAACAGGTTCAGCTCCTAGTAGTTATGATGTATATTTTGGTACTACTACAAACCCAACTACTTTATTAGGCAATACCACCGGTACAAGTATAGTTACTTCAGCACTATCACCTTCCACACCATACTATTGGAAAGTAGTTCCTAAAAATTCTGTAGGTTCTGCAACTGGATGTACTGAATTTTCATTTACCACAAGTGCAAATTTATTTGCGCCATATTGTGGACCATTGATTTATTCCAGCGGAGTTGAGCCAATCACATCAGTTGTTTTTGGTGGCATGACCAACACTTCTGCTGCTGCAATAGGAGGAACTGCACATGAATCATTTGTGAATAAGATTGCAAATGTAAATCGAGAAGGAAGTTTCCCAATTAAATTACAGGGGAATACTGATGGTGCTTCTTTCACCACCAAATTTATTGTATTCATCGACTGGAACCAAGATGGTGATTTCTTAGATGCTGGCGAAACTTATTTCGACACGGCAGCTACAACAATTCAGGTGGTAGGATCTACAGGAGTTGATGGAAAAGAGGCCATTGGAAATATCGTAGTTCCTGCAGATGCGCTTCTAGGAAATACAAGAATGAGAATTAAGAAAAATTTCGGTAGTACTACATTTTATCCTAATCCTTGTTCTTCTGCAGGTACTCTTGCAGCAGGAACAAATACAGGATATGGACAAGCTGAAGATTATACCGTAAATGTAGGAGCTAAATTAGCAGTATCTTCTGCTACTAAATCTCAGTTATCAGTATATCCAAACCCAGTAAAAGACGTATTGAACATCAATTCTAACGATCAGAAAGTTACCCAAGTAGCATTCTATTCTATCGATGGCAAATTGGTGAAAACCATAAACCAAGATGTTAAAAACATCAATGTAAATGATCTTCCAAAAGGAGTATATCTTGTAAAAGTAAAATCTTCCGGAACCGAAAAATCATTTAAAGTAGTTAAAGAATAAATAAAATCACTTTAATCCTTTATGAAGACCTGTAGAAATACAGGTCTTTTTTATATTTATTTCACTGAACCTTTGTAAGTTCAAGAATAAATTCTTACTTTTGCACCTCGAAATAATTAACAAATTAATTAACATTATGAACAATTACGAAACTGTTTTCATTTTAACTCCCGTTCTATCTGATGCTCAGGTGGAGGAAGCAGTAAAAAAGTTTGAAGATTTGCTTAAAGCAAACAATTGCGAAATCGTTGCCAAAGAAAATTGGGGACTTAAGAAATTAGCTTATCCTATTCAATTAAAAAAGAATGGATTCTACACTTTGATCGAATTCAAAGGTGAAGGAACTGTAGTTGCAGATTTAGAAACTGCTTACAAACGTGACGAAAGAGTAATTCGTTACCTGACTACAAAACTTGACAAACATGCGATCGAGTATGCAGTTACAAGAAGAACGAAAGTAAAAACTGCGAAAGTTTAATTTTAACCCTCAAAAAAAAGAAAAGTTATGGCAATAGATGATATGGCAAAACAAGCCTCTGCAGGAGGTGAATCTGAAGTTAGATTTCTAACTCCACTTGATATCAATACAAAAACTGATAAAAAATATTGTAGATTTAAAAAATACGGAATCAAACACGTAGATTATAAAGATGCAAACTTCCTTCTTCAGTTCGTAAACGAGCAAGGTAAAATTTTACCAAGAAGATACACTGGAACTTCTTTGAAATACCAAAGAAAAGTTTCTGCAGCTATTAAAAGAGCAAGACATTTGGCAATGATGCCTTATGTAGCAGATCTTTTAAAATAAAAACTGCTCTTAGCAATATGCTTTATGCAAACTGCATATCGCCAAAAAAGTTGCTGAATAATAATTTAATTCTAACGATTTTTAGATAAAATGGCGAAAGAATAGACTTCAAACCATTATCTAAACTTAAAAACGGACAACAACAATGGACATTATACTAAAAACAGACGTAGAAAACTTAGGACTTGAGTTCGATACCGTAAATGTAAAACCTGGTTATGCTAGAAACTATCTTTTACCAAAAGGATTAGGACTTCTTGCTACACCAAAAAACAAAGCTGCTCTTGCAGAAACTTTGGAGGCTCGTAAAGAAGAAGAAGCTAAACTAATTGCTGCTGCAAATGCAATCGTTGAGCAGTTGAAGAAAACAAATATTACCATCGCTACCAAAGTAGGTGCTGGTGATAAACTTTTCGGATCAATCAACAATGCTAATCTTTCTGAAGAACTTTCTAAATCAGGTGTTCAGGTTGACAAAAAATACATCAAAATTCCTGGGAACACGATCAAAAGAACTGGTAAAGTTACAGCGATCATCAGACTTCACAGAAATGTAGAACATAATTTCGAATTCGACATTGTTTCTGACGCTCCACCGGTTGTAGCTGCTCCAAAAGCAACTCCAGCTCCGAAAAAAGTAGAAGAAACTCCTGCTGAAGAAGCATAAGCTCATTTGAAATAAAAAAAAATCCGATAATTCATTTTATCGGATTTTTTTTGGTTATGTAATTTCAGGATGATTCAATTAAATTCAAATGAAACAAAAATTTTGATCTGGACAGGAATGATCGCGTTCCTTAATAGCATTACAAGAGGTCCATTTTCGTCCGCAATTATCGTTTTGCAGATGACCGACAATCATTCTTTGATCTTTAGCATAATACTTTCAGGAATGGTTTTCTCCTTCTTATCTTCAATGGAAAGCACGGTCTCTATATGATTCTCTTAAAATTCCTATCTAGAAGAATTGCAATATGAAGAAGAAAATGCCAATGAGAATAAGATCAAAAAAAAAACCAGCGCACCACGACAATCAAAGGGATATAAATAAAAATCCCCTGAAAATTCTGGATCTTTCAGGGGAGATAAATAGTTTCGGAAAATTAATATTTAATCGCATGCTCTTTTACATTTCCTAGAATATCTGGAAAATAAAGATCTGAAAGATGTTCAAATTCATCACCTCTCATAAACATACTTGCTTCTACTTCATCGTACGAACTTTTTCCGGCTGCACCGATCAACTCATTACAAGTATGCAGCGTATTTTTATGGAAGTGGTACACTCGTTCGCTTTTATCGGTCACGTCTAAGCCTTTAATCAACATTTTATCCTGTGTTGCAACTCCAGTTGGGCAATTATTGGTATTGCATCGTAAAGCCTGAATACAACCCAATGCAAACATAAATCCTCTCGCATTGTTGCACATATCTGCACCCATCGCAATCGCTCTCAATATATCCAGAGAAGTCAAGACTTTCCCACTTGCAATAACCTTTACTTTATCGCGAACATTATACATATTTAAAATTCTGTTTACAAAAATCAAAGCAGGTTCTAGAGGCATTCCTACCCCATCAGAAAATTCGGGAGGCGCTGCTCCTGTACCACCTTCTGCCCCATCAATGGTGATGAAGTCCGGATAAATTTTCATCACATTCATCTGAACACAAATATCTTCAAACTCTTTGGTATCACCAATACACAATTTAAATCCAACAGGTTTTCCACCCGATAGTTCTCTTAGCTGCTGCACGAACCTTAATAATCCCGATGCATCAGAAAATGAGGAATGCGATGGTGGTGAAATAATGGTTATTCCCGGTTGCACGTGCCGAATTTTAGCAATCTCAACCGTATTTTTAGCACCAGGTAAAACCCCACCATGACCCGGTTTTGCGCCTTGAGAGATTTTTATCTCTATCATTTTAACACTCGGAAGTGCGGCATTTTTTGCAAAAATCTCCGGCGAAAACTTACCTTCTTCATCTCGACACCCAAAATATCCAGTGCCAATTTGCCAACACAAATCGCCCCCTTCTAAGTGATAAGGTGAAATTCCACCTTCTCCGGTATTGTGATAGAAATTTCCTTTTTTTGCGCCTTTGTTTAATGACATCTGAGCACGATCACTAAGAGAGCCAAAACTCATTGCAGAAATATTAAACAATGAGGCGTGGTATTTTTGTGTACACTGGTCACCTCCCACCCAAACTCTTGGTAATTCTTCCTTTGGTGATTTTGCGTAAATGGAATGTTTAATCCCTTCATATTTTCTGTGATTGATCTCGAGCTGAGTACCAAATGGAACCGTATCGCTTATATTTTTTGCACGTCGGTAAACTGCCGATCGCTGATTTCTAGGGAAAGGTTTACCATCAGTTTCCCTTTCTATAAAATACTGCTGCATCTCCGGCGAAATTCCTTCAAAAAAATACCGAAAATAACCAATAACAGGAAAATTTCTAAGAATTGCATGTTTGGATTGTGTTACATTATAAATTCCTAAACCATAGATTGCGGTCAATAAAATCGGAATCCAGTAGTGGGCTTTTATAAGCAATGAAATCGCCCAAACCACTACTAAAATTATAATACCCCAACGAATGAATTTGTCTCTCATTACAGATTTTTTTTAGATTAGGTTCAAATTTAGGAATAATAAACCGACTAAAAAAACAGCTGTTATCATTGCTGAAAGTCCTAGTATTGGGTTATCATTTTCACTTTTATTTCCGTTTTTTTTTCTAAACTCAAGAAATGGAATTGGTAATATCTGGTAAAATTGTATGAAGTTTTTTTAATAGTAATCTAATTTTGAAGTATTTTTACCAATTAAAATTGATCTGCTTACATTTTTATTAAAAGACCTAATTTTTAATTGGCTTAATATTTGAAAACAGATGATTAGAAAATTTTATAACAATTTATCATGAAAAGAAATACCTTTTTAATCGCCGCAGTAACCGCAGTAACTCTTGCACCAGTCACTCAATCTTGCGTTGCTTTAGCTACATCCAGTGTGGGTTTAGCGGTTTTAAAATCAATTTTATTGGGTGGAATTACGAAGGGACTGAATATTTTCAGCAATAAAGACAGTTTCCTCGCAAATCAGCTCATTGATGCTGCAATGCCACAACAGTTAAAAGAAGTGAACAGCACATTACAAAAGATAGGATTAAGTAATTTGGTTCAAAAAGAGAAAGATTATATCGCACAAGCTGCACAATTCACTGTAGACATTTCAAGACCGATTTTAGTGAATGCGGTTAATAACCTTACCACAGAAGATGCCGCAAGAATTGCTCAAGGTGGAACTGGTGTTGCAACCCAAATTCTAAAAGAAAAAACTTCCCAACAATTAATGGCTGCAATTGCACCTAAAGTTGATGCTAAGCTAAATGAATTTGGAATTGTGAAAACTTTAAACACCGCACTTGGTAGTTCAAATATTTTAGGCAATCTCTTTGGCGGGCAAAATTCATCCAATGCTTTAACTGGTAGTTTCAGCAGATTTGCTTCTGAACAAATGGTGAATGGATTATTTAGTATCATTCAGAACCACGAACAGCAAAACTCTAGTGCCATTATGAATTCTCTTACTGGAATCAAATAATTGGCTTAAATTTAATTATATTTGAATTCCGAGTACATCGGAATTTTTTTTTCATAAAAAATTTATACAAAAATGGATCATTTAGATAGTGAAAACGGAGCGAAAAATCCTGAAGAATTCTACGCCTCTTTGAAAGAAAAATTGGAAGGAACCCATGATTTTCCAGAAGATTATCTCTATAAATTTATCATCACCAACGACGAAGCAAAAATAACCGAAATTTATCGTGCTTTCGATGATGTGAAATTCACATTGACTACACGCGACAGTAAAAATGGAAAATATACTTCTATCAGTATCAATGCTTTTGTTTTAGATGCAGATCAAGTCATTAAAATTTATCAAATAGTTGGTAAAATTCCAGGAGTAATAATGCTTTAGATAAAAAATAATATGAATATCTTAATTACGGGTGGAACAGGATTAATTGGTAAAATTTTGGTGGAAAAACTGAAATTAAAAGGCCATGAAGTTAGAGTTTTAATGCGCAAAAAAACTGCTGATCCTCTTGAATTTTATTGGAATCTAAAAGACCAATTTATCAACGAATCCGCCTTTAAAAATTTAGATGCAATCATCCATTTAGCGGGCGCTTCGATAAGCGAAAGATGGACAGATTCTTATAAAAAAGAACTTTTTTCCAGTAGAATCGATACTGCAAATCTTTTAAAAAAATATTGCATCGCGAATAATGTTCATTTAAAATCATTCATTTCCGCATCTGGAATAAATTATTACGGAACCTTTACTTCAGACGAAATCTTAGATGAAAACTCCGGAATTGTACAGCCCGATTTCTTAGCAAATCTTTGCAAAGATTGGGAAAATGCAGCGTATAATTTCGCAGATCTTTCTGACAGGATTGTGTGTTTGCGCACTGCCGTTGTTCTGGCGAAAAATTCAGGAGCTTTTCCGCTGCTCAAAAAAACAGTTGACTTTAATATCGGATCAGGAGTCGGAACCGGAAATCAATGGATGAACTGGATTCATATCGATGATTTAGTTGATCTCTATATTTTTGCCTTAGAAAATTCAAAAATCCAGGGAAATTTTAACGCTGTTGCCGATGATTTACCAAGTAATCAATTGTTTATGAAAAAACTTGCCAAAGTTTGTCGTAAATTTTTCCTTCCTATTAATGTTCCTGCTTTTGTTTTAAAACTAGCTTTTGGAGAAATGAGTTCCATTATATTAGAAGGAACACGCGCCTCTAACAAAAAAATCAAATCGCAGGGATTTGATTTTAAGCATCGTAATCTTGAGGAAGCTTTTACCACTCTGGTTTAAAAACTTCGAATGGATTACGCTAATTATCAATAAAAAATTTTACGTTTTCAATCGGTCGACCAAGCATGGCAACTTCGCCTTTGATGAGTATTGGTCTTTGAATTAAAGAGGGATTTTCAACCAAAACATCAATCCATTCTTCTTCAGAAAGGTTTTTATGAGCAAATTTCTCTTTAAACAAAGGTTCATTTTTACGAATCAGTTCGTCTGCAGACATGTGAAGTTTTTTTAAAACCGTTTTCATTTCCAAAACCGTCAAAGGATTTTCTACAAAATCGATAATTTCAAAAGCTACATTATTTTCATCTAAATGTTCCAAAATAGCTCTGGATTTAGAGCATGCATTGTTGTGAAGTACTTTTATCATAGCATTTTGATTAATAGTGAATCAATAAAAAATGAAGAAAAGAACCAATTGTTTCTTTAAAACAATCCGTGCAGTTCAGTCTCAATGCGCTCCAAAATCAAACCGAAATCTTCTGGTCTTTCTACAAAATCCAAGTCATCTACTTCGATGATGAGAAGTTTTCCTTCTTGGTAGGTAGAAATCCACTTTTCGTATTTTTGATTTAATTTAGAAAGATATTCAATACTGATGGTTGCTTCGTATTCTCTACCTCTCTTATAAATTTTCTTAACCAAATTCGGAACGTCAGACTTTAAATAAATTAGCAAATCCGGTGCCGAAACAAAGCTTTTCATCAAATTAAAAACGGAAGAATAATTATTGAAATCACGATCCGTCAACAGATTCATATCATTGAGATTTTCTGCAAAAATATGCGCATCTTCATAGATGGTTCGATCCTGAATGATATTTTTTCCACTCTCGCGAATCTCCTTTACTTGTTGAAAACGACTTCCTAGAAAATAAATCTGAAGCGCAAAACTCCACTTACTCATATCGGCATAAAAATCTTCTAAATACGGATTATGATCTACATCTTCAAATTGCGCATCCCAACCGTAATGTTTTGATAACATAGTAGTTAAAGTAGTTTTCCCGGCGCCAATATTTCCTGTTACAGCAATGTGCATTTCTTAAATTTAATTGATGATTATATTAAAAAAGTCCCTAATTTTCTTTAAAATTGAATTCGTTTCCCTCTGATTTATTTGCAGAATTACGGGTGGTAAAGATAAAGTTTGTTGTCTTTGATCACAAAATAAGCGGCGGAGTTTTTATCCACAATTTGCGCATCCATGGAAGAAAAAATAGTCTTCAAAGTCAGGTGATCCCATTTTTGAACCGTATTTTTACCTATGATCAAAATATTCTGATTTTCCCTTCGAAGCTTTCTTCCATCTTCAATCGGTGTTTCAAATATTTTTTCTGCCTTAAAATTATAAACCGAAAACCAATTTCTCCCCAAAAAATAA
>Ga0116182_1002439_pt1 | contig 18358 bp, 22 predicted proteins | sample AD_UKC077_MetaG_FD_89805 | JGI IMG/M metagenome (GOLD analysis project Ga0116182, IMG submission 89805) | Active sludge microbial communities of municipal wastewater-treating anaerobic digesters from USA - AD_UKC077_MetaG | ecosystem: Engineered > Bioreactor > Anaerobic > Digestate | place: USA...
AGGTATTGCATCTCGTATTAAAAGTTTAGGAACTAGGTTTTCTAACTTAATATTACAAGGAAAAATATCTTTTAGTAATTTGCCTGATAATATTCAAGAAATGTTTGAACTTACAAAAAGAAAAAATAAAAAGACAGGTAAAGAAGAATTATTTTATAAAATTAAACCAGAAGTTTATTCAGTTGGTAGAGGTCCTGCAGAATTACCTGGAGTTATTAAGGGTAGAAATTTTTATCAAGGTAAACGTGATTTAGCAAATGAAAAACAAACTCAAAAACATGATACTGCAAGAATAAAAGAAAATAGAGAATTGTTAGAAAATACTATGAGTTCAACTTTAGACTTTATTAAGAATAGAGAAATGGTTGTCGAAGAAAGTAGAAAAGCTAACAATCGAGCACAAAAAAGAATACGAAGTTTAGAAAAAATAATAAATGAAAATATGTACAGAAAAGCTAAAAGAACTGATACAACATTTACTGTTAAATCGACTCGTCGTGTCAATGATACTCCTAATCATTTCACTATACAATCTGATATTCCTATGCCTGATATACTTAGAAGATTATTTAATGTTTCATTTGAAGATATGGCAAATACAGAAGTTCAATTTGCAAGTTTAGATAAAGAAGGTAATATATATACTAAAGAAAAAAGTGAATTTGATAGTAGATTAAACCATGAAGTTACTAATTGGACAGATTTCTACGAAGCTAATAGGTCGATATTATTAAGTTTAACTAGAGAAGATGTTCTTAACATAATTGAGTTTTTTAGATATGGTAATGCTATAAGTTTTGATGGTGCTCCAACAAATAAAATGGTAGCTTTTGAGATTTATCTTCTTGGTTATTTTTATGATATTGCTAAACGTAATGCTGCTAATTGGAATTTCTCTGACAATGAAATAGAACTTTTACGTAAATTATATGAAGATAAAGCAAGTCGTGTTGGTTCAGGTTTAAACGCTGTATCTCAAATGTTAAAAGTTATAAATCCTTTCAGAAGAATACAACAACAAATGTTAGATGATTATGATATAAGTGAAGACGAATTACAACCTTTGTTTGATACTATTGATAATATACAAAAAGAAAAAGACGATATTAAGCGTAAAGATTTAGAAAAACAATTAGCTAAAGAATTAGGCAATATAGATAAGTTAATGTTTAATAGTGATACAAGACGTAGAGGTCTTGATAAAGCAAGATTAAAAGATTTATTATCTGCTATTAATAATTTACGTAATGAGAAAAATGTCAATAGACGTGGTATTTTAAAAAATAGACTACAAGAAGTATTACAAGGTATTGAACGAGACGTATTTCTTGATAATTATAAAGACTTTACAAAGATTTGGTATAAAAAACTTGTCGATATTATTGATAATATAGACAATGAAACTGATAGCGCAAAACGTAAATACTTGAAAATGAATTGAAGTCTGATTTAAAGAGAATTAGTAACTTAATGTCAGATACTATTAGACCTAGAAATTATGGTTACGGTAAAAGATGGTGGCAAAAGATAAAAGCATTTAGATTTGTGTCTATGTTATCATCGCCACTTACTTGGGTTCGTAATGTAACTAGTAATATTATACTTGATAATTTTAATAATGCATCTGATGCTATTGCTAATTTAGTATTTACTAAAAAAGGTTATAGTAAAGGTCAATGGGACTTATCACATACTATTGTTAGTGAAGATGCTAAAAACTTTATAGATAAGTATATTAAAAATGACCCTATGTTTGACGACATTTTTGAAGGACAAACAAAGCATGATGATAGAAGAAAAATATTAGACACTAAACGAACTTTATTTGTAAATATGATTGTTAGTTCTTTAGAGCAAAGATATGCTGCTAATCATAGATTTGATACAAAGGTTGCAAATCGTATTGCTGCATTCGTAAGTGAAAGAATTAGTGATAAGAGGTTTATTAAGAAAGTAACAGAGAAATATTTTGGTAAATTATTAACTATAGAATCTGCTAAAGGTAAAATAAACTTAAACAGTGGTTTAAGTAATGAGATATTAGAATTATTTGCTGAATCTGTAATATTAGGTAACAATGACTTTATGCATAAACGTTCATTTTTAGCGGAAGCTATGAGTAAGATAAAACAAAGTAATCCAAAAGCCTATGAAGTATTATCTTTCTGGCAACCATTCTTAAATAGTTCTTTCAACTGGTTTACTGAAATGCTCAAGTATTCTCCTATCGGTTTGATAAATTCAGTTGTTAGAATGGCTAAATTAGAGAAACGTATTACTGATATAGATACTAGACGCGCTAGAGGTGAAAATATTCCTAATACTAGAATGACTGAATATTTAGTTAGACGAGATGTTGGTAAAGGTATTATTGGGTTAACTATGACTATATTAGGTTTACTATTAGGTGCATTCGGTATTATTCGTTTAGACGAAGATGATGAAGGTAAATTTTATTTGTATGCTGGAGATGTTAAGATCGATATAAGTAATTTGTTCGGTACTTCATCTTTATTGGTTGGTGCTTCATTAGTACAAATATGGAATGAAGACACACGCTCTAAATACGATTTAGTTGATATTTTACGTATGACTACAACACAATTATCTGAAGGCTTTATTCTTAATGATATGTTAGCTAGACATAAATATGATGAAGGAACTTGGGACTTCCTTTTGACTGAAGGTGAAAGTGTTATGCGTTCTTTTGTACCTCAGTTTATTCAATATATTATACGTCTTACTAATAATGAAAAAATTAGATATAGTAGTGGTATTACAGGCGTTTGGGAACGTTGGTTAAATTCATTTATAGCAACACAACCTTTAGGTTCTCGTAAAGTAAACCCATATACAGGTGAAATAGAGAGTAAATATGCTATACCTGTTATTGGAGAATTAATAAGTATGAGTGGTATGAAATTCTATTGGTCTACTATTAGTGACGAAGAAAAACTTGCACGTGAATATGGACTAAATAAAAAAGAACTCGTTGCCGAGATCACTATTAATGGTAATAAAGTATATCTATCTGATGTCGAAAAGTTAAATGAATATTATGGTAAATTAAATAAAAAAACATTGTCAGCACTACAATCTCAAAGTCATTATGTTGAAATGCCAAATGGCACTTATCAAACATTACCTTGGAATAAATTGAGTGATGAACAATGTAATCGTGTTATAAACCGTAAAATGACAGAAAATGCTTCTATTGCTAAAGTTTATATATGGACACAAGTAATGAATAAAAAATATTATGCTAGTGAAAGTATGTGGCAAGCACTTAGAAAACAAAATGTTATTAAGAATGTTTATCGCGGCGATAAAGGTTATGTAGAATAAAAGTATTATGTATACGTTCTAGATTTTCAGAACTTGCTAATACTGTTAAATACTCACCAGTTAAAGGGCATCTCAATTCGAGATGCTCTTTATCTTTAGCTACTAACACCATGGCAGCTTTCATTCCATAACATTTATCTATAAGGTAATTACAACATTCTCTCCATGTCATAAAATCATAAGGTGAAAATGTGTCACCAATGACTAATAAATTACCTTCAATTATATTTTCTCCTAACTTTATAGTAGGTCTATTCATAATTGGCATATTATCTCCTTTCTACTAAATCATTTATAATATATAATAATTTTTAGCCTTATAATCATTCATAAAGATATTAAAAATCAATCTATTATATATTAGAAAGTCTATAGTCGCGTTTTAATCATCATTTATTATATTATATCTAATCATTTTATCACCGTCAAACTTATACCACGGTGCGTCTAGCATATTATATGTTTCTTCTATATACCACATATAATCTATGTCATCTCTCAATTTGCTAATTGAGTATTTTGATAAATCTTCATTAAGCAATTCACAATGAGGCGGACAACCTGCTGATTTATACTTTCTTTTTTCTCCATTTACATACTTAATCTTTTTTATTTCACCTAAACTAGTATCTAATGAAGCATATGCTCTATTACATTTATGTAATAACTCATCTGGTCTACCGTCATTGTATTCTCTAACTATTTCACTAAAAATTCCTTTATTACAAGTTACAATAAATTTACTTATGTCACTTTCATTATAGATATGTTCAACAATATCTTTATTATTAGTAATATATTCTATCATTGCTTCTCTACATACATATTCGTCTAATGGTCTAAGTTTATTACTATTCGGTTGTATTATATCAGTTACAAAAAAACCACCTTTTGTTTTAATTCTACCATTTTGTTTACTCATAACATAGTTATTAACATCACGTTGCCATATTTGATATTCTTCTTCAAACTCAAGAGGTATTTTAGTTATTTCTTCAAACTGTTTAGAAATTTTATTCATAATATCTTTATACTCATCACGTATATATATTAATATACCATCTGTATTACTTTGTATTATTTTTATATTGTTTTTACCTATTTGATTATATAAATTATTACTAAATGCTGTTAAAAATAATTGACCTAATCTACATGTTTTAGTACACATATATGGATCGTATAAATCTAAGTATTTATTTTTTGATGCACCAAATACTATATTTAAAATTAATTTATAAGCAGCAGATTTTTCTGCGACATCTTTATAAACTTCATATTCTTCTATAGGTGCATTCTCTGGATGTTTACCATATTTATCTTCGAAAGATGTGATAACTGATTTTAATTTTAACCTTTCTTCTAATAAATTTGCGTATAATGATTTATCAGGTATTGCTCGTGATAAACAATCCCACTGAACCATTAAATGCGGGTAAAAAGAACTTCCATCTAAGTTTATTAATGACCAACCATTTCCACTTTTGACATTTAAAAACCAAGCAGGAAATTTAGTCTTATTTCTTATTTCAATAGGTCTTACTGGTACAGAATGAATACCTCCATCACTATAAGATACTACATTATCAAATAATATAGTATCAAACTTTTCTGGACTTTCACATATACGATTTATAATACTTTTAGGTAAACTATACTCAATATATTGTTTAATCTCATTAGGTATTTCTATATCTTGCCTATTACTATCAGGAAAAGATTGCCTTACTGCTTTTAATACTTTTCCTGCTAAAGTTGCATTAGTACTTTTATAACAAATATTTTCTGGTAAATTAAATGTTTTACCTACTAAAAGTTTTGTCGATATAAAAGGTTTTAATACAAGCTTATAAAGAATCATACTTGACCATACATCATGTTTACAATAACTTATAATATCTAATTTATCTTCTTCTGTTAAATCAACTTTATCAAATGGTACAGTACTCTCACGAATATCTAATTGCATACATGCTTCTTTTTCTTTAAGAGAGCCACTGTTTTCTTTAAGAGAGCCACTGTTATCATCAAACAAATCTTGATAAACAAAATTAGTATATTTCTTTCTAGCAAATGGTGCAATTCGCATATTTTCTTGAGACTCATATTGCACATTAGGGTCAATTATAATATCACTTAATATCTTTAAATGTCTTGGGCTAAAACCATTTGCTATACCATTTAAAATTATATTATCATAATACTTTATATTATAACCCATATTTACTTCTGCAGTCTGAAGTATTTTTAATAATGTTTCTCTTGGTGTAGCATCATCACTTGATACTACAATAAAATCATTTTTTATACTTTCTGGTATATCATCATCTTCAGGGTATTTACCTATTACACAACACCACCAATTTGGAAAAACTTCAAAGTCAAACATTTGTTTCATTAAAATGGTACCTCCTCTAACTCTATTATTGTTGGTTCTTTTCTTCTATTAAATATTTGTTGAGATGCTCTTTTTTCTTCACCTGTATATTCTATTTCAACATTATATAATACACATATATCTTCTTTAACTGTGAGCACAGATGGTAATTTAGTATAACCATTCATAGTTGCCCAAGCTATATATTGATTATATAATTGAAGTACAGGACTTTTATATACATCTTTTAAAGTAATATGTTGTTCATATAAGTATTCATTTAGTGAAGATTGCCTACATTTAAACTTACGTAATAATTCTTCTTCACTTTGACTTATTCTAAACTGTCCTTCTTGTAATGCAACTCCAATCCAGTATACAGCTTTAAACAAAAAGTATTCCATATCTCTTTTAGACAATTTAATTAAAAATAGTGGATCAGGTTTTTCTACTTTGTTATTAAGTTCTATTATTACCATACGTCTATACAAACCTGAAGTTTTGTCTAATATTCTAGGTAATTTATTACAAGAAAACATACACGTTACAAATGGAACAAATGTAACAGGTTCTCTAAATATTTGTCTTACAGTTATTTCATTACCTGTTACTAATGATTTGAATCTTCCAGTATTTTCTAATACTTTACCATCAACTGCATCATCATCAATATTTACTAATTTACCTAACATAGTAGCAAGAAAATAATCAGCATCCATTTTATCAATACTTACACGAGAACGATTTACTTCACCAACCATTTTTACTATTAAGTCTTGGAATGTAGATTTACCAGTACCACCATCACCTTGAAAAATAAAGAATTTACCAAAATAATTCTTTTTAAGTAAACTATAACCTGCTATTTGATACAAAAATTGTTCTTTCATAATGTTTACTGAACCGTCTCTATTAGCAGATATATGTGCCATAAACTCATCTATTTTTGGACTATGTGGAGGGTCAGGATTATAATTCCATGGTATACCTATAGTATTTTTTTCTTCTCTATCAGGTTCACTAAGTTCTCCAGTTACAACATCTAATACTCCATTAGCAACAGCTATCTTATGCCATACTTTATCTATATCTTGTGCATCAACAAGAGTTTTAAGAGCAAGAAAACTCATAATTTCATTACGACCTTTTTGAGGTATATTTTGACTTATTTCATAATGTATCATACGCTCTAATTCAATATCTTTTAAAGGTCTATAATATGTTTTTTCGAAAGTATAAAAGTTTTTATAACCTATGCACATTAAGTCAAATTCTTTAGATATTTTATTAGCAACTACATTATAGATGTTTTCTTTCTCTAATACATTTAGCTTTACTTTATCACCATTGGCTCTTTGTTCTACATCTGTCTTGCGTTCTTTCATTACAGATGCTTCCATCTCATTTTCAGGTAATGGAGAAGCAAATAAATATGTATTAATAAGATGTAAAGCTAATCTTATTTCTTCATCATTTAGTCTATTACTTTGTAATAACTTAGTTCTCCATTTAAATAACTCAGTATTACGACCATCTCCTTCTTTTAGACCTATAAAAGTAGTTATTTGATTTTTTGCTATCATTATAGGTTTTAAGAATGAAGGTATTTCATCTACTTCATCTACCCATTCACCCCATTTTCTATGAGGGTCATTTGTAGGTAGTATTATATAACCTTTATTATTAGCTCTATGGTCTATTGTTATACCTAAAGAACATTTAGTCACTGCATCTGATGGTATAGATAATGTGCTATCTTTAAACAAGAAATGAATACCACGACTTGTATAATTATATGAAAACTTTATATCTAATTCAGTAAGTATATTTTTTATACAGTCAGCACTACTTTCACAATCTTCATTATCTACATCTACTACAACATAACCTTCTGGTACAATCCAACCAATGCGAAATTCTGCATTTGTATATTTTTCAGCTTGTTCAAATGTTAAAGGAGTAGTTCTCCATTGTGTCAAAGGCGATTTATTTTCAAACTTACTATCATATTCTTTGCCTTCCCACAATTCAGCATCATATTTTCTTATTTGTACATAACCACATTTTGGGTATAGTTGGTTAATACGTGTCAACATTTCGTCCATGTGTTTACCTCTCCTTCATTTACACTGACTGTTTTATACTCATGTATAAATCATGCATTTTTTGTTTATTTTGAACTGCTAACCATATTTGTTTTTCTACAGTATCAGCATGTTGTAATACAATTATTTTTGTTTCTTTCTTTTGACCTAGTCTCCAACATCTATGTATCATTTGTTTATATTTTATAAACGAATAGTCTAATGTATAAAAAATGATAGTATTACAATAATCTTGTAAATTAAATGATTTACATTCACCACATTGTAATAATAAAACTTTGTAATTTCCTCGTTTAAAAGTTATAACATCTGTAGCTGCCTCATTTCCATATTTCATAAGTAAATCTTCATAATCTGCATTATATTTATATACTATTACGCATTTACCTTTTTCAACATATTTGTCTAAGTATTCTAATTTTTTATTGACATTATATCTATATATTTCTTTATCAGGTAAATAAATATAACCATTACAAACTTGATGTGCTTTTGTTATTGCCACCATTTTTTGTATTGTTGTTGCATATTCACCTACTTCAATAATTCCATTTATAGCATTAATATAATCTTGTGTTTTCGTATAAGGTATTTCTATTTTTTCTATTAGTAAATCAGGCATATCATCGTCTTCGTCATAATCTACAAAAATACAAAACTCATCTAACAATGAATTCCACCAATGTTGCCATTTTTCTTTAATACGAACAGGTGTTTCAAATCTACCATATGAACCATAACCTATATCGAAATCACAAAATATTCTAGTCCATGCTGAATAAGATAATTTTCCCTGTCCGCCAACATGTAATGCTTGCAACTGGCACCATATATCAATATCTGTATTACCTCTTGGAGTTCCTGTTAAGCCCCAAGCATATTCTGTGTGTTTACATAATTTATATACTAACTTATGTATTTTTGAAGAGTTAGATTTTACTATATGACACTCATCTACAATAATTACATCCCAATGTGTTTTTAGTAATATTTCAGACATATCGCCTATTGCAGTTCTATCTGTTACTAAATATGTATTTTTAGGTAATATATTTTGTGGCACTATTTCTGGTTTCCACATTTTTCTTATAGCATCACAAGAAGATATAATTAGTACATATGTATTACCATTCTTCTCTTTATCTATTTCTTTAAGTGCATCTATTACCGGGTAAGTCTTTCCTTTACCAGGTTCAAAAAATAAACAGGCATGTTTTTTAGTTAATAATAAGTCTCTACCGGCTTCTTGATATTGTCTACGATTGTTTAAATATTCAGTATATAACATTATTTACCTTGTAACCTTTCTAATACTTCTTCAACATCTTTGTCGTTATCGGTTACAAACCAAATACCACCGGCATTTATAATTTCTTTACCAACAATTTCTTGTGTCTGTCTTTCAGTATCAAATACTTTTAATTTACTCGTAGTTTTATTTTCTACACCTACAAATATACCTATTTTATCTGTTTTAGAATAAATTTTTGATAACTCTTCGATCGTTGTTGGTACACATGCTATTAAGTCTGGAATACCTGGTCTTGTATATCTATCTCCATGTGTTTTTATTACAAATGCTTTTTTCTTTTTAAATACAACTTGACAAGCTACTTGTATTCTTGTTTCAGGTTTTTGTGACATATTATACCTCCTATATTTAATTTAAAAAGGTAGGCATAGGTCAGTTATGCCTACCTTAAATGTTTTTTTTAATTTGCGAAATCTTCTTCTGGTGTACTAATTGAGCCTAAACTTTCACCATCTTCAAGTTTTTGAAGATTGTTTAAACCTCCAGTAATACCTTTATTACCATTAGAATTATAAGCATAAAAATTTATACTTGCTCTTCCATAACATCCACTATAAAATTCAGTTGGAGATGTTATAGGGTTTAATTGAGCATCAACAATTTGAGGTTTATTTTTTGTACTAACGTTTATAATATAATGACCTTTAGCATATGGCCATTTTTCAGCAAACACATTACCGTCATTATCTGTATCTACATCTGCATCCTTAAGAGATGTTTTAACAATTGGTGGTAATTTTCCACCAAATACTTTTGACAAACCTTTTTGAGCTGCAATTTCAATTGCTTTTTTTATACGAGATATTGTACCAATATCTGTTTTTGGTATTAATAACATAACTGAATACTTTGCATCTTTATTTTCACCAAATGCTCTTGCCTCGAAAACATTAACAAAACTAAAACGAACTTTACCTGTAACTACTTTTGTACTTAATTCATTTGACATAACTTTTTTTTCCTCCTAGTTATTCTTCTTCATTGATAGTTGAGAAATCACGATTAGCAATTTCAATACTGTTAATTTCCTGTCTACTATCACTTACAGGAACCATGCTCACTTTACCCATTGGTTTTACAAGATAATCTGCACATAACTCACCAAATAATTTTTTACCTACAAGTCTTTCTAATGAAGAAAGTCCTTTAAGTTCTTTTGGTTTCATAATCATTTCTTCTGTTAAACCAATTCCAAGCAGTATTTCCTTGACTTTTTCGGCATCAGTAATAATTCTAACACTACGTCCTTCTACCAATTTATAGCCGGGTATTTTTACGCCACGCAATAACTGACCCATTGCGTATGCTTGAACATCTTTAAACCAATCAACAAATATTTGTGCTACATCAAGTATATTACCTATACGTTCAGGACTCATATTCTGCACTTTATTTGCTTCAATATTTTTAATATCAAACTCTTGTTGAGCTATATCTAATTGCATATTTGCTCTTGCTTTACATTTACCTTTTAATTTACAAAATCTACATGCGCTTTCAGATGGTGCTAACTTACCTTCACCTTTAATAGCTTTTTGTGCTATAGGTTGTACATATTCATAAGCCCAATCAGTTAAATCTTTACTAGACATTTTTGTTGTATCTATATTATAAAGTCTTGGTTGACATATTGTTATGTATATATCATTATAATTCTTTTCATCATAATCATTTAATACTCCTACAGCATATAACATAAGTTGTGGATTGTCTTTTGATGTTACTGGAATTCCTTGACCAAACTTTAAATCTATAACATGTATTGTATGTTTTGATTGACTTACTAATACAGTATCTGCAGTTCCAAAACCATCAGGTACTATTTTTGAAAAATCTACAATAACTTCAAACAATGCTATTACATCATCACCAAGTTCTTTAGCTTGTTCTATTACATATGTAACATATGTATCTACATATTCCTCAAATGCTTTATCATAATATTTACTATTACTAATAAACTCTTTATACAATTTTTCATAATCTTCTTTAGTTAAATAATTAAACTCATACTTTAATTTTAATTCTGCTAATGTATGTGCCTCTGTACCTTCTTCAGCATATACGTTACATTCTTCTAAATCTTCTAAACTTTCAAGATATGCTGATGGTATACATTTAAGCCATCTATGAGCAGTCGATGCACTTAATATTGCATGTTTTGTACTTTCCATACTATAAGTCTTCCAAACTTTTAATGTTGTGGTGAGTAAATACTGATTGTAATCGTTTAATAGCTTTTGCTTCTATTTGTCTTATACGTTCTCTAGTTAAAGCTAATTCAACACCTATTTCTTCTAGTGTCATTGGATGATCTACATCAATACCTGAACGCATTTTTAATACTTGTTCTTCTCTAGGAGTAAGATATTTTCTCATATACTTACGCAACATTTTAGCTTGATGCTCTTTATCATAAACTTCTTGCGGAGTAGGTGTTGAATTATCAACAATCATTTTTAATAATTCATCATTATCTTTATCTTCATTAGTTTCAGTTAGTATTACATCGTTTAACGATATTACATCTCTTAGTATTTCTTGCAAATATCGTATATATTCTGCTGATAATTCTTTTTTAGGCATTATCTCACCTCCTTATATATTATTTTCCTGTACTTCCAAAACAATTACTACCTCTATTAATACCCATATCTTCTACAAAAATAGGGTATTGACACGGATATACTTCTATATAACCAAGTCTATCTCCAGCTTTCCAACTATATGGATTAACACTAAGATTATTTAATATTATTGATATTTCACCTAAATAACCAGCATCTATTGCACATGATTGTATCATTATACCTTTTTTTGCAACAGAAGTTCTTACTTGTAATCTTGCAGTATAACCATTTGGCACGTCTATTCCAAAACCCAATGGTATTACTATCGTTTCAAATGGTAATATTTTACCATCTTCTAGCATTTTAATATCAGCACCTGTGTCTGAGTAATATTTTCTAACTGGTATTTCTGCTTTATCATTAAACCTAATAAACTTTATTTGCATATTATCTCCTTTATTTAATTATTAGTATTTTTTCTTTAATAAATATATCAACAATATTATTTGATATATCTAAATCATTTAACTTAGTAATGTATTCATCATATAATAACTTAAAATCTACATTTATATCATAACCATCATATTTAATTACTTTATTTATATCTTTTTCATATAAATGTAAAGATGTATCTATATGATAATAATTACCACATTCAATTCCTAACTTATTAGCTATATATTTTTGTAATGAAGTAAAGAATGCTATATCATATGGTAAACCTGTATAAATATCATTACTTCTCATATATACTGTACAACTTAATTTATTGTCTCTAATTAAAAACTGTATTGCTATAGTACATATTTCGTCTTTAGTTTCTATTACGTTTATATTAGGAGTATTAAGATTTAATACAGCTCTTCTACTATCTGGAAACTTAGTTAGTAATTCTATAATTTTTTCTATTTGATCAAAACCAAATTTTCTTTTAAGTATATAACCATAAGCTGAATTACAAGTTTTACCATCATCTGATAGCCTTTTCCATACACTAGAAAATTGTGATATAAAGTCTAAATCATTAATACCTAATGCATACCATAATAATTCACCACATAAATATTTTAAACTAATATTTCTATTATTTACAACAGAATTATTTACATCTGTTAACTCAATAATCACATTAGTCAATTCACGAGTACCGTCACTACCAATCGGTAGTGACTTTAACTCTGTGAATAACTCTTTGTAAATATCGCTAATATTATTACTACTATATATCTTCATTATTTTACTCTTAATTCCCAAAGTATATTTCTACTATGGTTTGGAAATAAAGGTGCCATTATACAAGATAGAAAATTACAATCGTAATAATCTTTTAAAGCATCATACATATTCTTCTGCCACTCATTCATTTCGTCTTTATAATCAGTTTGACTTGCAAATGTTCCATACTTGTTTTCTATGATAAAATATTTTTGTAATTCTACTTCTAAAGCTTCTCTAGTCCATTCACCGATTTCATATTTACCTGTTTCAGTATTGAGCAATATATGATTATCTGCTGCTCCAACTGTTGGTTTATAATTTGGAGTGCTTATAAATATCTTTGTATTTTTACTTGCATGAGTTACTATATTTTCTAATAACTTATGTATGTTTTGATGTCCTATGTGCTCTATTACTTCGAAACATACTATAACATCAAATGTTGTCTCTAAATTAAATGGTATTGTTAAATCATAACTTTGAAACATAGCAAAATTTAACATTTCAAATTTTGCTTTATTTTTATTTATTACTTCTTCTCTAATATCAATACCAACATATAAAGATGGTCTTATTCTGTTTTTGTAATATACATTTAATAATTCACCTGTACCACAACCTAAATCTAAAATGCTATCTCCAATTCGTGCTTTATTTACTACATGAGTCCATCTTAAATAATGTGCAAATTGGTCTCTGTGATAAATGTGTTTTTCAAACTCTTTTTCTGGTGTTAATTGTGTTTTGTTAAATTTTATTGCCATACATTTCTCCTATTTTTATTATTTCTTTATACGTAATATTCTCTGTATCAATGATTGGTATATCAAAATCTTTTGCAAAGTTTCTATAAGCATCAAGAATGGCATCTAGATTTTTTGTTACAAACTCAGGTTCATTACCTCTGTCAAGTATTCTTTTACGTATTTTTTCATTATCTCCATCACATATGAAAAATACTATTTTTTTAACTTTAATATATTCAACAAATTCTGATACATTTTGTTTACTAAGATATGGACTTCTTTTTAATACATTAGAGTAAATATATTCTGACAAAAAATGTCTGTCCCATACTGCACGTTCTTTACGTAACATTTGTTTGTAAAACATATAATCTTGAGGGTCAAATGGACCACCATGTATAATATCAAGATTATATATTTTACCTAACAAATGAGCTAAAGTTGTTTTACCTGTACCATCACAGCCTTCAATTATTATAATCATTGTTTTATCTCTTCACAAGGTAAATATTGTGGATCATTATAATACTTATTTATAAGATTTAAAACTTCATCTTTATTAGTAATATAACCTTCTTTTTCTAAAAGTCTAATGGTGACCATCATATTAAAAGCAATTTCTGCAACAGTCATACCTGGGTAAGTATATATTTGATATTCTTTAGCATCTTTTGAACATACTACTCCATATTGAAGTATTTTTCCATTGATAGATATTCTTTCACTTTTCTTTTTAGACATTTTGTTCAATCCTTTCTTTTCTTTGTATATTATATTATATTCAATTTTTCAAAAATTATTCATTTAATTTTTTATTAAAATTCACTTGTTTCATTTTTGTCTTCTCTGATTTTTAATAAGCGAGGAAAACGTAACGAGTAAATATTAGTACCAACGTATTCTTTGTCTTGTGTTAATTCATGATAACCAACTTCAACTATTTTACCAACTATCTCTGTTTCATCGATAGTCCATTGCATTCTTTGTTCATCGGTCAAACCAGAACCTACATCACAAAGAATTTGTTTACCATTACTAAGTTGTATATAGCAATTTAATGAACCTACTTGACCTTCATATTTACCTGTGCCTTCTTTTATACTAAGTACTAGCATATCTACTGTTTGAACTTGTTTTACTTTTAATAGTGCATCTGTACGTTTATGTTCATAGTATCTACTTTGTAGATTAAGCATAACTCCTTCTCCACCCATTTTTACAACTTTGTATAATAAATCAGTAATAATAGTTTCATCTTTATCATATATACCTAATATTGGTAATATACGTATTTCACAGCTATTACAATTAATACTATCTAATAAATTACGCCTTTGTATATATGTTAGATTACAAATAATATCAAAAATATTATATTTTAAACCACTTTTTTCTCCTAATCTATTTATTAAACCAGAAGTTTTATTAAATAACAATTGATTATATTGTGTATCAAGATTAAACTCTTCATTATTTTTAATACAGTAATATCTTAATGTTGATTGATATGTTTGTTCATCACTCATTATTTCACCATCATAAATATATTCTGTTGGTAAATCACCCATATTGAAATTAACATTTAATAATTTTCCTGAGCGAGAAGTAAAACACCATTTAGTACCATCATAATGTGCAATACATCTATTACCATCTAATTTTTCAGTAATATATGCTATATCATATAATTTTTGACCTTCATATTTTTTAGCAAGCATTGGTGTTAAATTACTTTTTTCTAAGTGTGAATTAGCTATACCTAATTTTAATTCTCTATTAACTATAGGTTCAATAAATTTTCCTATTATACCTAAAGCATCTTGTAAATACTTAATATTTTCCATAGTTTTCGGACTTAAATCTACACATTCTTTAATACATTGTTTTATTGAAGTATAAGTAAGAAACAGTTCATTGGAAGTATTGTTTTTTGTATAACAATACTTCCAACCAATAGGATGTTTACCTGTTAGTGTTTCAAAGATATAGTCTAAATCTTCTTTTAGTTCTTTGTTTTTACTAACAAATATATCTATAATATACTCTTTTTCATTACGACTATTTGTAGATTTTAATTGATCAAACAAATTCTCAAATATTTCTATACGTTCAGTTATTTTCATTATTTCTCCTTTGTACATATAATATATTATACTCATAAACAACGTTAGTAATTTTTTTTAATTCATCAGATTTATCAAATTTTTGTGCTTCTAATAATGCCTTGTATGCCCTATTAAGTAATGTTTTTAAAGGGTTATCAGTATTTTGTTTTTTTAATATTTCAAATCTTTCAAGTGATAATACGTTCATATTATAAGCAAATTCAAACAAACGACCTAAACTAACCTTTTTAGAGCGTGGACCGAGTGTATTATATAATTCAATATATGCTTTATTAGTTACATTTACTCTAATCTCTTTATCTCTAATACCTGATGTTGCAGGTAGGTTTGTGAAATCATACATATCTAACAATGTATCTGCTAATTCAGACATGTTATAATCTTTAAAATACGTAAATACTTCTAAAGACATATTAAAACTAACATTCATATTTAATACCCAAAACTTTCATCATTACAATATCTACTTCATTAATTTCATCATTTGTTAAAATTCCTTTACGTTTACCTAATATTTCTATTGGAATAGCTGTTATATGATTACATAATACTTGATAATTCTTTTCACCTTTTTTCCAAGTAACATTTACATTACAAGAAATATCTTTTAATTTATGAGTCATAGGACATACAAGTACTACTTTACTTGTTCTATTACCAACATTATTTGATACAATAACACATGGTTTATGTCCTATTTCACACGAATGTTTTCCAATTACATTTTGTTTAGGCATATTTATAAAATATATATCACCTTTACATATATTATTTATCACATCGTACTCCTTTTATTCTTTTTAGTAGTAAATAGATATTCGTTTTTAATTTCATCAATTAAAGTATCATCTTTCTGCTCTGTAAATCTACGTAATAATACTCTGATAGTAGCAGACATAGTACCTTTATCTGTATCTAAACCTAATGCTTTTAATCTTCTTATTACTCGTAATTTAGTTAAATCGTCTAGATAAAAACTTGTTTGTGTCATAGACATATTTTCTCTGATAATTCTATCAGAAACTACTATTACTTTAAATTCATCTATACTTTCTAATAAATATTCACCCCAAGTACCATGAATTTGTTTTTCACCTAATAAATCATTTACTATATTAGTAACTGTACCTGTTTTTCCTGCGTATTTACCTGATATAATTTCAATTTTATCACCAATATTAATCATTGTTTTTTCCTTTCTATTGTTTCGCTGAATGTTTCATACAAATCGTCCTCAAAGAATGTTTTAATATCTGTTAGCGACATTTCTTCAAAGATATCATTTGCTTCACGAATATAATCATTAGAGAAATGGTTTCTTTTTATTTGTTTTAACCATATACGATAGTTACAACATTCATCTTTTTCTTTGTCATATTCAAAATTGCTTTCAATCCTCCAAGAAGCAAACACCTCTTTAAATAACATCTTTTTCGCTATTTTTATAAGTTTTTGGTTGTTCGAAGGTTCAGAATCTAAATTACATTGACTAATTCCTGTTTCGTTAATCATTTAGTTTTCTCCTTCAGGTTCAAACTTTGTGAAGAGTTCAACATCAGAAATCTCATCATCTATGTATGTATCTTTGTACTGAGATTCATGTACATAAGAATCAATACTATCTGAGTAGATTAAATACTCATCTCCACACTCTTCACAATAAACTACACTGTCTGATCTAAAATAGACATCAGTCTCAGTGTTAATACGGGCACCACAGTATTCACAAAATAATACTTTGTTCATTTTCTCCTCCTTAGTAACTTTCAAAATAAATATCTACTTTATTTAACAATGCGTAATCTACCATTCTTTTTAACTCTTCAGTGTTATAAAGTTCATAATCACCTGGCTGAGTATTAATTTCTACATACTCAGCAAAGAACTCTTCAATATCTTCATGAGCAATACGACCATGGTCGCTACGATAACCAAACCATTTGTCATTGAAAGCATCCCATTTAGAATCATATTGTTTACCTAATTCTAAGTCCTTATCATAAGGCTTGATGTTAGGTATTGTTGCATGTAATCTGTAGCCCATATTTATACTCTCCCTTCAAAGAAATTTGCTGGTCGATCAATAGTGCCATGTGTCCAGGCACCTCCGTAAACACCAAGCTTTGAAAACTGTTCGAATAATGCATCACGAATCTTACGTAAGTAAGACTCATAATGTTTTTTCTGAAGACCTACTGGTGCATCTTCCTTCTGTAATAACATAACAGCATAAGACCATTCATTATCAACGATTGCAATTTCAAAGAGTTTACTCTCTAAAATAACATGAATGTCACGGTAATGCCAACGATCACACTCAGTGAATACACCAGACTTCAGCATCTCACATTTAAACTCCTCAATACTGTTCTCCATGTACATTTGATCGAACTCACGTTCGCCCGTCTCATTGTCCTCATCATCAGTCACATCGTAATAAAAATTGTCATAGTCTACATAATATAGTCCCTCATAAGGACCATGAACACACACGTTACCTCTTCCCATATTATTTTTCCTCCTCTACACATACTTCCAATAGTTTATCTTTTAATA
>Ga0116182_1002443_pt1 | contig 18333 bp, 5 predicted proteins | sample AD_UKC077_MetaG_FD_89805 | JGI IMG/M metagenome (GOLD analysis project Ga0116182, IMG submission 89805) | Active sludge microbial communities of municipal wastewater-treating anaerobic digesters from USA - AD_UKC077_MetaG | ecosystem: Engineered > Bioreactor > Anaerobic > Digestate | place: USA...
CCGGCTGTGAAACATTGGATCATCGGCGTGGCAGTGTGTCTAAGCGTAGGGTGTTCTGTGCGGGCCACCCCTGTTCGCCCTGAACTTATTGTACGCCTCGGCGAAAGGAATGTGGGTGTGGGGTTGTCTGTGCCGTCAGCGGGCGACGGCACGAATGTTACGCAGACGGTCGCGGGAGATACGGTGCGGCGCGTGGTAGAGGGCGCACAGTATCTCTACGTCAGGATTGATCATCCCGCGTACAACCAAGGTCCTGCCGATCTCTACGTTTCGGCCGAGGTTTACGACGACGACATGTCGCGCGTGACGTTGCAGTTCGATCAAATGGCCACTCCACCTACGTTGGCCACCACTTACGCGCCGGCGGATGCCACCTATCTGCTGGTCGGTCTGAAACGCTGGCGCACGCTGCACTTTTTTCTGCCGGCCGCCCGTTTGGGACATGGACAGAACCACGGGACGGACTTCCGTTTTTCCGCCCGGGGCGTGGCGTTTCGGGCGATCCGGGTGACGGTGCAAAAACCTGAAGGATTTGACGAGACGTCTGGTGTCGATCCCGAAATCCTGCGTCTGGTGACCGTAATGCGTGCGCCCGGCATGGAGGTGACCTTCGGGAATGACGCCAACCCTGCCGATGCCGCCTTATTCAAAGCGTTGTCGGTGACCAGCGTGGAAAGCTATGTCGACTGGGCCGGCGTGGAGCCGGAGAAGGACTGCTGGGATTGGAGCCGCTGGGACAAGCAGGTCGCGGTCCTGCAGGGGGCAGGGCTCAAGTGGGTGCCGTTTCTGATTGCCGGCCCGGCCTACGCCACGCCGCTGTGGTTCCAGAAGAGCCCTGACTCGGTGGTTTACCGATGCCTCGAACATGACCGGGACAGCAAGGTGCAGAGCCTCTTCAATCCAGCACTGCGTCCGCAGGTCGAGCGGTTTGTCCGGGCTTTCGCCGAACGTTACCGCGATACGGGCGTGATTGAATCTCTGCTACTCGGCGTGACCGGTATCTATGGCGAGAGCATCTATCCGGCCGGTCCGGAAGGCGGCTGGACGGCGCGGTTGACGGGGGATTATCACAACCATTTCGGCTGGTGGGCGGGCGACCCCTGTGCGGTGCAAGCGTTCCGCAAGGCGATGCGCGACGCCTATGGGCGTGTCAGGCGCCTCAATGCGGCATGGGGAACCGCCTATGCGTCGTTTGACGATATTGCCACCTTTCATCCGGACCGCGCGCCGAATGATCGCGCCCGCGCAGATCTCGCCGAATGGTATCAGCAGGCCATGACTGACTGGTCGCTCTTCTGGGTCAAGACCGTGCGCAAGGCGTTTCCCAAGACGCCGATTTATCTCTGTACCGGGGGTGACGGTCATCCCGCTCTGGGCGCGGATTTCACCGCGCAGGCGGCGGCCGTGGCGCGGTACGGTGCCGGCGTGAGGATCACGAACGAGGGCAGCGATTATACGCGCAACTTCACGTTAACGCGCGAGGTGGCCACCGCGGTACGCCACTACGCCTCGTTCTGCGGGTTTGAGCCGGCCTCTCAGGTGGACGCCGCCGGCATTGTGGCCCGCATCTACAATGCCACGGCATCCGGCGCGCGCCAGTTGCACGACTACACGCCCAACACGCTCTGCTGCGGGTTGAAACCTTTTGAAAACTTCCGCAACCACGCGCGGTGGCTGGTGCCGCGGCGTCCGCGTGTGGGCACGGCGCTTTATCTGTCACGCGAGGCTTGGGCGCTGGAACCGGATGCGAACTCCCGCAGCTATGCGCTGGCGCGTACCCTGCGCGATGCGACGGATCTGGATTTCATCACGCGGCGTTCACTGGCGGACGGCCATTTGCGCGGCTACACGGCGCTGGTGCTTGCGGCGTCGCCGGTGCTAGAGCCCGCGAGCGCAGAGGCGATTGAACGGTGGGTCCGCAGAGGCGGTCATTTGATCGCGGCCACGCATCCCGGCGAGGTGCTGGGCGGCCGCCTGCATGACCTGCGCGCATGGCGCGAGCGCCTGTTCGCGACCGCGCAGCCTGCGGGGATGTTGCTGCGTCCGGAACTCGAAGGTGACGCGCCGGCACGGTGGGTTCTCCGCATCGGCAGCGAGCAGGACGAGGGATGGGTGACCGGGGACTGGAGCCACCGTGAAAAAGGGCACGAGTGGCCTGAGATACAGGGAGCCACCATGCGCTGGAGCGGCGCGCGTCCGGGGGTGCTGCTGCCGGTCGCGCCGGGCGTCGCGCACACGGTGCGAGTGAGCCTCTCCGTGCCGGGGCGCGCGCTGGGACCGCGGGGCATCGCGGTGACGGTCAACGGACGGCCGGTCGGCGCGATCACGAAAGGCGGAAGGCAGGTCTGCGTGTTCGAGGTGCCGACCGAGTTCTTGGGTGCGCAGCGGGTGGCGCGGCTGGAGTGGGCCGTCACGACGTGGCGGCCGTCGGATGTAACCCCCGGCAACGGCGACAACCGGGACTTGGGCGTATCGGTCCAGCACGTCGAGGTTGTCCGCGCGGGTGCTGGGCACACGCCGCCTCAGACGGCGCGCCTACGCTTTGTCTTGGACGAAGAGGTTCTGGCGCCGCTGCAACGGGCGGTCGGCCGGGGCAAGACCACGTTCCTGCCGGAGCTTGCCGACAACAGCCCGCTGATTGCGATGTTGCTGCCCGAAGGAATCGACGGCCGGCTCGACCGGCGTTATGCAACCGAGACCGATGACGGCGTCCTCTGGTTCGACGCAGGTGAAGCGAGAATCTGGCAGGCGGCGAGCTTTCCTGAAACAGGCCGGCTATTGCACTGACGCATTTCTTTTGGGTTCGATGTGGACTGTGGTGATCGTGTCCTCCCCGAACCGGTCCCGCAGTTTCTGCTCCAGTTTCGAAACGATGGTGTGAGCGTCGGCCACGCGCATGTCGGGGTCCATGCGGACGTGCAGGTCGATGACAACCGTCTGGCCGACAGCTCGGGTGCGCAGGTTGTGCGGGTACGAGATGTCTGGGAAACTAAGCGAGATCGTTTCGATCTCATCGTGGACCTCGCGCGGCAGAGACTGCTCGGTCAAGCCGCCGACCTGCTCCTTGACGATCATGAAGGCGACTTTGAGCAAGAGGGCGCTCACGAGGATCGCCGCAACGGGGTCCATGATGGCCCACTCCGCACCGAGAAAAACAGCCAGGCCGATGCCGGCCGCCGTACCGATCGAGGAGAGGGCATCGGAGCGGTGGTGCCAGGCGTTCGCGATGATCGCGTCGTTGCGGGTGCGCCGGCCGATGCGCACCGTTTTTTGATAGAGAATTTCTTTCGAAACGATGGAGAGCAGGGCGGCCCAGAAGGCAGCCTGCGAAGGCCGCGTGACCGGTTGGCCGCCGACGGCGTGAAAGAGGGTGTGGATGGCATCCCAGCCGAGCTTGAGGCCGACCGCCAACAATGCTATGCCGACAACGGCCGCCGCGATGGTTTCGTATTTGCCATGGCCGTAGGCGTGGTCGATGTCTTTCGGCTTGCGTGAGAAACGGATGCCGACTAGGACCGCGATGTCTGTGGCAAAATCCGACGCGGTGTGGACCGCGTCAGCGACCATCGCTTGGCTGTTGCCCAAGATGCCCGCCGTGAATTTGGCGAGCAGCAGCGCCGCATTGACAGCGGCGCCGAGGAGGGTGATGCGTGTGGCCTGTTGTGCGCGATTTGTCAGGTCCATGATTGGCTCCCGGGACGCGTCATCGGATGCTCTTGATCACACTGTAGCCGCGCCGGGACAGAATCTCGGCCTGTCCGAAGCGGGCGGCTTGCCGTTCCTGCAGCGCGTGCGCGCTTTTAGCAACCGTCAGGCAGAGCCCGCCCCGATTCAGCGTGTCAAACGCGGTTTGAATAAACAGTTCAGCGATCCGGAAGTCGGAGTAGTAGGGTGGATTGCCAGCAAAAAGGTCGAAGCGTGCGGCCGAATGCGGCAGGCCGCTGTCCGAGAGCAGGAGCGTGGCGCGGTCGAGCAAGCCGAGGCTCTCGAGGTTGCGGCGGGTGGCGGCCAAGGCGCGGGCGTGCGAGTCGAGGAACGTCACGCGCACATTGGGTTGGCTACGCGCGAGCAGGACGCCGACCAGCCCGCAGCCGCATCCCATGTCCAAGACGTGCTGGCCGGGGGCCAGGTCGCGGGCCGCGACTTCGGCCAGGGCGAGTCCGCCGGTGTCGGGGCGGCGGTGGCAGAAGACGCCCGGCAGCGAGATGAGCGGGCAGGGGGCTAGGCCGGGCAGCGAAGCGGGGAAAGTCGCGCTGAAATCCCGCGGGCGCGCCAACACCCCTTTTTTCTTGGCGATACAGCAGCAGACGCCTTTTTTGTCGAAGCGGACGCTCAGCGTGCCGAAGATCGCGCGCACCTGTTTGAGGAGCGCGGCGCTGTCGGTCTCGCAGGCCAACAGGCAGATGCCGCCGTCCGCCAAGCGCGCATGGATCTCTTCGAGCTGGTCGAGCACCAGTTCGCCGCTCGTCGTGCCGGGGGTAGACATGAAGAGCGCGGCCGCGTAAGGGCCTTCCGGCAGGGCGGATGTGCAGTGGACCGCGATCGCCGGGCGGCCGTTCGCCGTACCGGCCGCGCCGTTGGCCGCATCGCTGCACAGGCGCACAAAGGGGTCGTGCGCGAGACGCGATGACGTTTCGTTGGCCGCGAGGGTACGCTGGATGGCGCGGGCATGGTGCAGATCGAAGGCGTGGCAGGCCAGCGCACGTTCCGGGAAACGCGCCGCGGCCGCCAGGGCGATGCCTCCGCTCCGGTTGCCGGCGATCAGCAGTGCGCCGTCCGGGGCGGCATCGAGATGCGGAAGGTGGGTGAGCAGCAAACGCTCGGTGGCGTTCAGTCCCGACCGTGAGACCACGGCGATCGTTCCGTCGAGAAAAGTTTCGGTGACCGCGCGGTTTTTGGGGCGGTCGGTGATGCGGATTGTGTACATGGCGGGTTTCTTCAATGCGGGATAAAGGCGCCGAAGTCAAGCACCGGCAGGTCGGCCGCGCCGAGCCGACGGGCATTGGCGCAGAGGTCGTGATCGTTGCTGACCAGGAGGATCGGGGTCTCGGGCGAGGCCGAAATGAAAAAGCGGATGTTGTCGAGCAGCACGCCGTCGGCACGGTGCTCGCCGTGTCCGCCGGAGTAGGTGACACGCACGTTGGGCGCGGCCTGCGTGTCCTGGCGGGTGGGGCCGTCGAAGACGATCCAGGCGCGCAGTGCGGGATTGGGGCCGGCGAGGCGCGCGACATCGCGGGCGAGCCGTTGGCGCTTTTCCGCTTCGGTAAGCGAGGTGCCGCGTGCGGGGTTGTAGCGCGAGGGCAGGCCGAAGAGCACGTTGTGCCCGTCGAGCAGCAGGATGGCCGGGGTTTCGCCGGCGAGCGCGCGCGCCAGAAGGGCGGTCGCCGGGGGCAGCTCGGCGGCCTGCGGCGGCGGGGGCACGCCGAGCGCCTCCAGGGCGGACACGCGCCGCTCGAACGCCGCGTGCAGGCGGGCCACAGCCGGCGCGTCCAGCAGGTGCAGCGAGGCCAGCAGGTCGGGCAACTCGCGCAGCCGCGGCAGGTCGTTGTCGCGTGCCGATTGGAGCTGCACGGCCAGCGCGGACTCGAGCGGGGAGACGGGCGCGTCCGGATCGAGTAGGCGGCCGAGGCGGATGCTTTCGGCGGCGAGCGCGGCCTCCACGGCGTGCAGGTCTGCGGTCGGGCGCAGCGCGTTGCGGAGCGCGGCGCGCACTGTGGCGAGCATCTGTTCGACCTGACTGCGTCGCTCGGTCAGGAGCGCCCGGTTTCCGCTGTGGCGGTCGGCCTCGCTCTGCTTGCGCAGGGCGGCTTCAGCCTGCGCGAGCAGATCCGCGTGCGGGGCAGGGCGCTGCGCGTCGCGTTCGACCGCGCGCGCCTGGGCGAGCCAGCCGTGGAACTCGTGCGCCAGAGCCAGTTCGACGGCGGCGGTCAAGCGTTCCTCACGGTGCGTGCATTCGCGAGCCAGCTCGACGGTGGCCGTTTCCAGATCCCGCGCGGTTTGCCGCAGGGTCTTTTCCAGGTCCTGGGCACGTTGCCGGGCGGCGTCGCGCTGTTCATGGGCTTGTGACACTTGGCGCTGGAGGCCCGCGAGCCGGTCCTCCGCCCCTTTCAGGCGGCGGTTTTCGGTCTGGAGGTCGCGCAGGCGGTATTCCAGCCGCTCCTTCTGGGCGAGCCACGCTTCGCGTGTCGGCGCGACGCCGTTGACTTCCGGCGCGCGCCCCAGCAGCATGTGGAGATCGCCGAAGAGGTCGCACAGGCGTGCCACGGCCGCTGCGGAGTCGAGGGCGAGAAAAGGGATGGGTTGCCGCAACCAGCCTTCGGCGCGCGTCCTCACTTCGTCGCGGTCGTCGAGCAGCAGTGCGACCAGCAGCACCGGGGCGCTCAGCAGCGCGGCGAGGGCGTGCCGGGCTTCGGTCAGCGCCTCGACTGCGATCAGGCCGGTGAGCGTGTGCGCGCGAGAACGCCGGGCGAGGGCACGCCGCAGCGCCGGTGAAACCTCGCCCGCGCCGCAGGCGATCTGCTGCAGGCGGGTTCGCAGGAGCGGGATGTTGCCGGCACGGAAACCGCCTTTTTGAAAGGCGGGCTCGGTGGCGACAAACGCGGCCAGATCAGCATCCGGTACAAGAGCGGTCAGGCGGATGAGTTCTTTTTCGCACGCGGGCGTAAGGGGTGTGGAGCAGAGGGCCATATCGGTTGCCTCACATCTTATGCGAGACCTCGCGCGGGCGCAACCCGATTGTGGGGCGGTGTTGGGCGGTATCGGGAAGCGGGGGGGCTTTCATTGTGAATTTTTTGGCGAATCTTGTTGACAGGGAGGGTGACACGTGTCTAACTATAAACTGAAAAAGTGAGTCGGTGCTTCCCGTTGCTTGACATGATTGTGGCGCGAGAAAGGTAAAATGGAGACCCTATTGCCATTCGGCGTATGCGGGGATTCAGCGAATAAAAAGCTGGATGAGGCGTGGATATGTCTATCAGTCGAGCCTCTTGTCGGAGGCTGTTTGCCGAGCTTCAGATCCGTGTCGAACCGGGTGGCCTCGCAACCGGATCACGCGCGTGATGGTTGCGGAGCGTCGTAGCGTGTCGTTCACAGAAGGGATGAAACGGTTGTTGGCGGCCTGAAGACAGGCGTGCCTGCCATTCGGTTCATCCCCAGGCAAAATTTGGACGAGAGGTTGAACATGAAACGTTCGTTGATCATCCTTGCGGCTGCGGCGGTGTTGGGCTCGCCGGCGGCACGTGCGCAAAGCAGGACACAGACGGTTCCCCTGTCAAAAGGGTGGAATGCCGTGTGGTTGGAGGTGGATCCGGATGTGGCCGAGCCGACGGCCTTTTTCGCAAGCACGCCCATCGACATGGTGGCCGCGTACACGCTGCCGGCTTCCGAGGCGCAATTTGCGACGCGTACGGAGGTGAACGTGCACACGCTGGCCGGATGGACGGTCTGGTTCGCGCCGCATCGCGCGGATGCCCCGCTGTCGCGTCTGGCGCGGCTTTCCGGGAACAAAGGGTATCTCATGCATGCCGGTGAACCGGTCACACTGGAGATTCCGGGAACAGTCCGGTTGAGCGCGCCGCGCTGGATGCCGGATTGCTACAATCTGGTCGGGTTCACGGTGGAGGCACCGGGCGGGCCGACCTTTCGGCAGTTCTTCCAAGGATCACCGGCGCACGCGCAGAGCAAGATTTACCGGCTCGTCAACGGCACGTGGCGTCAGGTGCTTGCGCCGGATTCGGAAACGCTGCGGCCGGGGGAAGCGTTCTGGATCTACTGCAAGGGTGCCTCGGACTACCCCGGGCCGTTGCAGGTCACGACAGCGTCGAAAATGGCGGTCTATCTGTCGGGCACGACGCCGTGCCGGCTGATGTTTCTGAACCGGGCTACGCACCCGCTGTCATTCACGCTGGAGCAGGTGACGGCCGGCAACAGCGATGTGCCGATGTCGGCCCGGATTTCCGTATTCAGCGATCGCGTGGTCGGACAGGCCGGGACGGCGGCGGTCGATTTCCCGGCGGGTGCGTGGTCGCAGGCGTTCCCGGTGTACGAGGCGGGGGCGGGCGTGACGCTGCCGCTGTCGCTGCGGCCGGGCGGTTTGGCCGCAGGCACATACCACTCATTGTTGAAAGTCACCACGGATATCGGCTCTGTGACGTATGTGCCGGTCACGGCGGTGAACGAGTGAAAGCCAGACATGGAGGGGAGGGCCGCGCATGAACACGAAAAGATGTTGCCGGACAACGAGGTTGCGGATGGCGCTGTACGGTGCTGTGGGCCCGCTCTGCCTGCTGGCGGTATTCTGCGGGGCGTTGGCGGACGGCGTCACGCCTTATGCCGGGCTGTGGGTGGGCACCGTGGCGTTGGGGCGTGTGAATGAGGTGACAATCGCCAAAGATGAGAACAATGTGGATGTGGCGCCGGATCCGGCTGTCCCGACTGTCACGGCCGACCGCGCCGACATCCTGCTCATCCTGCATGTCAACGGTGCCGGTCAGGCGAGCCTGCTCAAGGACGTCGCGGTCATGAACAGAAACGTGTCCGGCCTGCCGGGCGCGAGCGTGGCCGATGCCGCGGCGGCGCGCTCGGACGAGAGTTCGCTTTCGCTGGTGACGGACCCCGGTCTATACGCCGAGTTTCCGGCCCAGAAGGCCATTCATCTGTCGAGCGTGGTCTTTGATTTTGGCGACGCGCAGGCGACGGCAGCCGTCGACGCGCTGGTCGCCGGTGTGGTGGCGCAGGCGGTCGCGTACGTGCAGGGGGTGACGCCCGGCCAGATCGACACCGCAGCCGAGCGCAATGCGTTGGTCAATGCGCAAGGTCCGGTGATCGCGGCGGATCAGGCGGGCAGCGTGGGCGCAGCCGATGTGGCGGCCGGTTTCAGCGCGTTTCTGAACACCTTCACGCCGTCGATCGTGCAGGCGGTGGCCTCGGCGCCGGACGGGCCCGACGCCCAGCAGATGACGGCGGCGGCGCAGGCGTTGCGCGACGCGTCATTCTACGGGGACACGCGCGCGCTGGAAATGGTTGAGGCCGTGAAGGCGGCCGGCGCCGTCGCGGCGCTCAATGTCGCGGCACGCTTCGCCGACACGGCGAACCTGTATCAACGGTATGTGTGCGGCAAGCTCTTTGGCGATACTGTTTGGGCGGCGGCGGCGTGTGTCGCGACGAATGCGGCGCTGACGGTTCCGGACCTGAAGGGCGGCGTCGCCAGTGCGGCCGCCAGCGAGGCGCTGCGCATTCAGGCGCTGTCCTCGCCCTACACCGACACGTGCGCTATGGACGCGCTGGATGCGGTGCTGGCGGCCGTGATCGAGGCCGCGCAAGCGGCGTCCGGCCAGACGCAGGCGGATCGCGAGCGCCTGGCGGCCGAGGCCGGCAAGGCCGCACTCGCGCAGCGCGTGGCGCGCTATCCGTTGCCGCTGACCGCGCCGACCCGCGATTACACCGCTTTTGTGACCTCGGTGCCGTTTGCCGGAGCGCCGCTGGTTGCGGCGCGCGCCGCTCTGGCGGCCGGCTTGCTGGAGAAGGCCGACAATCCGTTGACGTGGCCGGCGCGCGTGCCGGCCGTGGCGCGCGATGCGGCCGTGAATGCCTTGCAGGCAGTCTATGCTGCGGCCGCGCTCGCGGTACGGCACGACGTGCCGTTGGCGGGCACATTCGGGCCGGGGTCCGGCGATCCCCGTTATACGGCGGAGGTGCAGCCGCCGGAGCTGCTCGGGCCGGCCGGGCTGGCCGGCACGATCCGGCTGCCTGCCAACCATCCGACCCATCCGTTCCGGCACAGGCGTCATCCGGATCACAGCACCGGGATTGATCTCACGCGCCTGATCCGGATCGACTTCGATGGGGAAACGGCGACCAACGGTGTCATGCCGGTGGCCTACGGCGTGGCGAGCGTGACGGGTGTCTACCGCGAGGAGATTTTCGGACTGCACAAACCGCTGGGGGCCAACAAGGACATCGGACTCAAGGCTGAGGGGCGGTTCCAACTCAACAGGGTCAGCCGCATCGACACGCTGAACGCGCAGTGACGGGAGAACGGCCATGAAAGTAAAGCGAATCAGAGAGAGGGGCTTGACGGCGGTTGCCGGGATGCTTTCGGTCCTGCCGCTGACCGGCGTGCTGGCGGCGACGACGCCTATTCCGTTTACGCTGACGGTCACGCCGAAGACTGGCGGGGTCACGCAGTTTTCGTTCTTGAACGAATCGACGGAACCGATCATCGGCATTTTGGTAGAAAAAGATACGGCGGCCGGGTCGGTCAAGTTCCTGAAGTTGAAGGATGACTGCCTGAGCAGCGGCATTGTGGAAACACCGAGCTACAACTCCTCCAACGACGTATACGGGGCGGTGCGCGAGGTGTATCGGGGTATTCCGACTTATGCGTCGGCCACGGTCATCAACAGCGCGCTGCTGGTCGCCGCGACCAATACGTTCCCCAACGGTCAGGCTACCAACCTGTTGGGCGATGTCACGTCACGTTCACAGATCAAAACCGGCTCTTTCCAAACGCCGCGCAATTCGATCAATGATTTCTGCGTCCAGCGGCTTCACGCCTACGTCAGCATTCCCGCCGATGGGACCTACCGTTTCAAGATGACCTCAGATGACAACGGCGTCCTGACGTATGAAAAGACGGTGTCGTCCACCAGCAGTCCGCACGCGCTTCCTGTTCCGCGGTTGACGTGCAGTTGGCCGCATCTGTCCTGGATCGGGCTGCCGATTTTCAATACGTATTACACCTACTGGAGCTGGGATCATTTCAGTTATAGCGACAGCACCAATTATTTCACGAAAGGCGATGTGGTGTATGTCGCTGCCTACGCCATTGATACGGGAGGGGGCGACCACATCCGGATCGGTTGGTCCTACACGCCGGCGGATGATCCCACGGTGGTCGTCGATGAGGTCATTCCGCTCGCCTATCTTTCAACGCAGGGCGCGAATGGTTGGCCGGATCTGATCCGAACGCTGATCGATCCCACGGCCATCGCCGCAGAACCCTCGCATACCATCCGGATCAAGGAGATCGGCACCTTGGGATGGGGACATGAGTATATGTTCACGGCATATTTCGAAAACACGCTGACAAAGGCGACAACCGAGCTGTGGAATCTGCCGTCGACCCGGACACCCACCAAAGTGACCGCCATGGGGGCGTACGGCAATCAGGGGACCCTGATCTTGGGGAGCACGGCTTCCACCGAGTTGGACAAACAATACGTGTTCAAAACCGACGACCGGCCGTTGAAGTTGAACGTGCAGTCGGTCGATGAGTCCGGCAACATCATGACGAGCCTGAACCGGTTCACGGTGGAGGTCCGGGATCCGACAATGTCTGACGGTTTGCTGGTCTCGGTCACCAATCCGGTGTCCGGCACGTTCAGTCATCCCTACCTGCGCAGAGGCATGCAAGTCCGGGTGACCGTACCCCAAGCGATTTATTTTGACCGTGCCGGCGCATTCATGTACGCATCCGGTGGGGACGGCGCCACGCAAACCAATGCGTACGAACGCTACGGGGCGGCGGGCCTCAGTATCAACAATTCGGCGCCGACCGGCGACGCCACCGAATATGAGGCGGAGCTTCAGCAGGATCTGACCGTCAAGATTCGCTGGAACCATCAATACGCGCTGCGGGTCAAACAGGATTTCACGAAGACCGGCAGCCGCTTGCTGACCGAGCAGGGCACGCACTGGGCGGGGCCGCTGACCTCGGGGGCGTCGGGCAGTCCCACGCATGATGCCATGGCGTTACATTGGATCGACGCAGGCGTGGATGTGGTGGACCAGATAGACGGGCAGATTCTGGACACATCGCACGCCGGCATGAACCTCGACGTGCGGTTTGTGCCGTTTGGCTACATTGCCGAGGGTAGTGCACTGGGGTTGCACTGGTCGCCGAACAGCACGGCCATCCGTACAAACCGGTTCGAGGTGGGGCAGGCGCCTGCCGCTCGCCAGCAGGTCAGCGCGTTTACGATGCGTTCGTGGGCCACCTTGACCTATCGCTGGAAACTGCAGTACGGCGTGCGGGTGAGCAGCCTGCTCAGCACGGGTGGCGGTAACTTGGCGCGCGTGTACGACAGCGCAGGGCTTGTCGGCGCGTTGGACGGCGTCTACTGGTTTGATGAAGGCACGCCGGTCAACGTGCTGGCGCGAGCTAACATCGGCACTGAAACCTCGCAGGCGCTGACCGGCTGGACACTGGGCGACGGCTATTACTTCAGTCTGTCGGGCGGTACGATCGACACCGGCAGCGGTGCGCTGTCTGGCACGACCGCCATTCCCGTCGTGGACGGCAGCCCGGTGGCCCGGTGGCTCAAAGAGGTCATCCTGCCTGACAGTCCGCGTCTGCGCGGCATGGAGATCCCCTCGCTGGACCGGCCTGTGTATGTGTCATGGCAGTTCGGCGATCAGGTGTTCACAGATCCCTCGGTGCCGATCGGCGAGTCAGTGTTCCAGGGGATGATAACGGCGCTGCCCGCTTCGGTGCAGCTCGCCATCCAGGCCAAAGAACCGGATTCCGTGTCTGATCCTACCGCCACGGTGTGGGACTCGAACGCGGCGTGCCTCTACCCGGTTAAGCCGGGCGACTACACGGCGACGTGGAGCGCGGACGGCGTCACCGCGACCGTGCGGTTCAAGGCGGAGTGGCCGGCGTTGCCGCATTACCGCCACATCGCCGGCGCTCCGGCTGTCGAACTGACTCCGGATGTGAACGGAACATTCATCTTCAAACGGCTGGCGCACACTGAGAATGCGGCGACCATCATGCAGACCAGCCAGTTCACGGCGGACGCGGCCGGCCGGTCTGTTCTGCAATTCGCTGAGGTCAAAAAGATCGGGCGCGGCGAACCCAAAGAGTATGTCAGGGTCCGCGTCGCGCAAACGGTCAACCTGTCAGACAGCCTCGCGGTCAACGGCAGCAGAACCGCAGTGATCGGGCGTGCCGTCCGCGATCCTCTGGATCTCGCCAACCTGGGCACGGGCCACCTGGTGTATCAGTCTGGCGTTCGGTACAATGCGAGCATCTATGACGGGAGCCGGTTGAGCGGCATCCGGAGCGCCGACGTCTATGACCTCATTAAACTGCGGTCGCTGACCGCTGAAAAAGTCGTGATCAATCCCGGAGCCTTGCCGGGCCCCGTCATCCCTGTGAACGCCCATCCGAACGTGCCGGACGCGAACCGCATCACGGTGGTGTGGTATAATGACCCGGCGCGCAACGACGGCATCCTGTGGCCTTACGCGGCGCGTAAGTATGCGGCGCGTTGGCCGCAAAACCCGGACGAAGGGCTCGGCCGGATTGTGATTGCCAGCGAGTACGGCAACGAGAGCGTGGATGCTTCCGGAGCCGATCAGGTGATCGCCGCCGCGACCAACGGCGCTCCCGCGGCCACCACCTATGTGCCGTCGCGGTTCAGCGACCTCAAGGTCTATGCGCAGAATAACCCGGCGCTGCCCGGTTACAATCCCAACGAAGAGCATGCGTTGATCGCGCCATCGCTCCGTTACGCCGATGTCTCGCCGCGCCCCCAAGCGGTTTACGCGTTGCGCAACAACGACCTCAACAACCTGAACCAGCAGTACACATCTGACGCCTACGTGCTTGTGCAATTCTTTGACACGCTGCTGCACGAGTACGGCATGCGCGTCTACACGGTGCAAAAAGAGGACGCTGCGCGCGGTTACCGGTTTGCAGCGCCCGCCCTGATCGCTATCACCGGCAAGGACCGCGAGCCGACCGTGACGGTCCCCGCGAGCGGCGCCGACCTGACTGCAGAGCCCAGCAAGCGGATCGAGGCGGGCGAGCCCGTGATTCCGTTCTATCCGCTTGGCGTGGTGGAGGGTGCCGTGCCCAGTCCCGAGTCGTTCGGGCAGAACATCAAGGGGCAGCGCACCTTCTGGAAAGATCACAAATCGACGCGCTGGGCGGTTTCTGGCGGCACGAACGCCTGGTTCACAGTGTCGGCCTTCTATCCACTGCAAGGCGATTTCTGGTGGCCTTCGGCGAATGCGGCCGTGCTGAATGTCGGCGACCGTCTCCCGTTCCTGCCGGCCGCCGTGACGCTGTCGGAGCCTGCGCGCGACCTGCCGGTTAAAATCCTCTATAAGGGTGATTGGCCGCGTCTCGCGCCGATTCTTAAAGCCGGCGAGACGCTGACGTATTCCGGCGGCGAATATCGGGCGGACAACCCCACGATGGTCGTGGATGGCGAGACCGTGCAGACGCCGGGCCTGCCGGCCGTGACGGCCTTTGCGGTCACCGAAGTGATCTTCGACGCCATGAATCCCGAGGGGCGCAGCGACATGCTGACGAACCGCTGGACCGTGCGCGCCGCCCAGGTGCTTGAAACGCGGCGCGTGGCGCTGCCCAACCTTTCCTTCCCGGATGAGTTACGCCCTGCGGCCGGTAAATCCCGCGAGTATAAGGGGCGTTACGCATTTAAGGATCTGCCCGCCTCGCTGCAGAAACGCGTGGGTTATGATCCGGTCGCCGGCGTCTTGGAGATCAAGGGTTTCCTGAACGAAAAGAGCAATACGGACGCCACATTGACCGCTTCCCCCGGAGCGGTCTATGTGCTGGAGCCCGACATTCTGACTCTGCCGGAAAAACAGGAGCTGCTCGGCCTTTCCGAGAATGCGGCGTGGCGCGCGGCGGTTGAGGCCTTGTACCTGTTGACGCGCAATCCCAACGGCCTGGATGCCGGACTTTACGGTGCAGGGGCCTACGCGGTGGGCTTGCAGCCCAGGGTCGCGCGCGACGCGTTCGGGATCGCGTCCAACCGGCTCGAGAACGGGGTGACGGTGCCGATCACAGATCCCTGTGTCGCAGAAAACGCCCGCAACCTGGGCGTCGGCAGCGCGCTGGTCCCGAATGGCGCCTTCCTCGATCCGGCCGTGACGGACTATCCGGAGATCAGTTGGGTGACGGTCGCGGAGAACAACGATCCTTCCATGGGCGGTTCCCCGGTGACCCTGCACGTCATCAAAGTCGACCGGCGCGCGCGCTACCGCGGCGCGATCAAGACAGTGTTTTCGGACAACGTCTTCGATGAAAATGTCGTGCTGCGTCATACCGGCGACTTCGGCGCGAATGCCGACGATCTGGTGTATGAGTGGTGGTATCGTCCGGACGACGGCGCGCTCAATGTGCCGCCTCCCTTCAAAGCGGACCCGCAGTCTGCGGGCGATTGGAAGCTGTTCCCCGATCTCTCCGGCAAGAACGGTGCCGGACGCACGGAGATCCTGCTCAAAGGCGACCCCAATGCCCCGGAGGCGCTGCTGGCGGATTCGTGGTGGTTTGTGCGGTATCGGCATAAGCGCGACACCGTCCAAGGCAGCGACTGGGCGGTCATGCAGCCTGATGATTCGCAGTCGGTCAATTACGAGTGGGCGGGTGCCGGCAACAGCGATCCCTTCCATGATTATGACCAGAACGGCATTTCGGATTACAAGGCGCAGCTTTCCATGGGATGGATCAAGAGGGTGCTGGACGCGGTCAACCCCTACGAGGCGCGCATCACCGATTTCTCGGGTGAGGCCCCGACAACCGTCTCTTCGATGCTCCAACAACTCGGCCCGCGCTATGAGGGCGCCGTCGCGCTCAATCCGGATAAGAACGTGATCGAAAACGTCGGCCTGATCGAACTCTATCAAACGATCCTCAACCGGGCGTCGGACTTGAGCATCAACCTGTCGACGCCGGTTTCGACCCCGGCGATCGCCAACGCCCTGCAGCTCGCCTCGACGCGGTTGTCGGACTTCTACACGCTGCTCGGTAATGAGGCCTACGTCGACGCCAAGGACCCCACGATCGGATACGGGTCGTCATCGGCGGAGTATGGCGCTGCCGCGCCGGCCGTCTTCGCCTTCCAAAACCAGACCGCTTCGCTGCTGGAAGAGGAACTGGATCTTCTGCGCGGGCAGGATGACAACATGGTGCGTCCGGTCTACAACCGGCTCTTCTGGAACTTCACCAAGGGTGAGGGTGAGGCGGCCTACGCCATGAACTATGCCATCAGCGACATCACCAAGGACGGATTCATCAACGAAGATGACGCGATGGCCCTTTATCCGCAAGGTCATGGCGATGCGTGGGGCCACTATCTCACCGCCCTGACCCAGCAGTACAATCTTCTGCGCCATCCCTTCTTCAACTGGGTCTCGCGCGCCGAGTTCTATGCGCTCAACGATGTCGTCATGAAAGTGGATTTTCTTGATGAACGCAAGTTCGCGCAGATCGCCGCGCAGAAAGCGAAGGCCGGCTCTGAGATCGTGAGCAACACCTATCGTCAGCATTACGTCGAGGATGAGACGGCGCAGTGGCAGGGCTACACCGACGTGAATCGCGACCGCGCCTGGGGCGTTCAGGACTGGGCGCGCCGCGCCGGACAAGGGGCGTACTTCGATTGGATCACGGCCAATGCCCTGCTGCCCGCCGAGCATCCCAATGAAACTCTCACGGGCATTCAGAAAGTCGACCGTCGGGAGAATGCCGACATCGCGGTCGTTTCCGCCCATCTCAACCAGATCCAGACAACCTTGAATAATGCGAACAACGGCCTGACCCCGTTGGGGGTGTCCGCGAAAGCCGTGCCGTTCGACATCAATCCCTACAGTTGGGATGACGGCGTATTCGGGCGTACGCATTTCGAACAGATCTTTGACCGCGCGCTCAAAGCTTTGGGAAATGCCAAAACGGCGTGGGACACGGCCAATGCCGCGCAAAACAGGCTCCGCGCCATCGCCGTGACCGAGCAGGATTTCCGCAACGACGTCTATCAGCAGGATATCGCGTACCGCAATCAGCTTGTCGAGATCTTTGGGCGCCCCTATCCCGGGACGGTCGGCGCCGGTAAATTCTACCCGGACGGCTATCTGGGGCCGGATCTGGTGTTTTACATGTACGTGGGCGCGAATAGCACCGCGTACAGCGCGTTCCCGAAACCGTCCGCGTCGGCCGTGCAGTTCAACAGCGACGGGTCGCTGGCCGGCGGCACTCTGAAGGATGTCCTCGACCGCTCCGAATTGCTGAAAGGCACGGAAAGTTACCGCGTGAATGCGAGTGACCTGCTGAACAGCGTCTCGTCGCTGTTCGGCGACCTGGCGAACACCACCGGTAATGCCGCGCTGGCCAAGGCGGCGGACGGCCTGTATGACCGATCGGCCGCCGATTTCAGCGGCACCAACAATCCGCTTGCGGACCTTGATTTCGAGCTTCCCGCGACGGCCAGCATGTACTCGCTTCAGGCACCGGAGGCGTGGGGCGAGCGTCCGGCGGTCGGCGAGCTTCAGTCGGTTATCGCGGAGATGCTCCAGGAGCAAATCGTGATCTGCCAGACGCTGGGCAAATACAAGGACCTTTGGCTCGACCTTTACCGCGCCATTGACCTGATGACGCTCCAATACGCGACCAAGGAGAGTACAGCCAAGCGAACCCAAGACTGGTTGATTTCTAAGTCGGTCATCAAGACCGTGCTGAGCGCCGCGCAAACTTTGTTTGAAATCGTGGAGGAAACCGGCGAAACGGTGACCCGGACTGCACAAGGCGTGATTGTCGGTATTCCGTCCACGACGCCTACGGTGGGGTTGGCGAATTCGCTCGGCGACGCATTGGCCCCCGTCAAAGCGGCCTCGCTCTCCTTGGCGTATGCGGTTGAGTCCGGCATGGGCTGGGCCGGCGTGACCGCGAAGATCATTGAGTTCGTCAATGAAGCCGCGCTTGAAATCGCGCAAGACACGGTCGAGATGTACAATGCCGACGACGAGCGAAAGGCCGCATACGCCGACCTGATCGCGGGTGTCGATGACGCGCTGGACGACGAGCCCGACCTGCGCGCCGACATCTTCGCCCACGCGGAGCAGTTGCGGTCGCTGGCCGAAAAGTACCGCACCCTTATCGCCAAGGGGGCCCTGCTGATGGATGAGCGTGAGGCCTTCAACAAGCGGGTCGCCGCCCTGGTGCAGCAGAATCGCTATCAGGATATGACCTTCCGCGTCCAGCGCAATCACGCCCTGCAGAATTACAACCGGCTGTTTGACATCGCCGCACGCTATGTCTATCTCGCCGCCAAGGCCTACGACTATGAGACGAGCCTGCTCCCGGATGACCCGGGGTCGCCGTCCGCGTTTTACAGCCAGATCAATCAAGCCCGCACCCTCGGTCTGATCGACGACGCGGGTGCGCCCCATCTCGGCGACGGACTGGCTGGTGTTTTGGCGCATCTGGAGATGAATTACAGTGCGCTTGAGAACCAGCTCGGGCTGACCAATCCGCAGCTCGAGACCGGCAAGCTCTCGCTGCGCGCCGAAAAATACCGCATCTTTCCG
>Ga0116182_1002455_pt1 | contig 18280 bp, 14 predicted proteins | sample AD_UKC077_MetaG_FD_89805 | JGI IMG/M metagenome (GOLD analysis project Ga0116182, IMG submission 89805) | Active sludge microbial communities of municipal wastewater-treating anaerobic digesters from USA - AD_UKC077_MetaG | ecosystem: Engineered > Bioreactor > Anaerobic > Digestate | place: USA...
TCTTTACCCGGATGAAAAATACCAAATAAAATATAATCATGAAGCAACATTGTCGACAGGAGAAAAAAACCTTCTGGCAGTACTTCAGACAAAACTGGGTTTTGTATGTAATGTTGATTCCGGGATTGTTTTTCCTCTTCATCTACAAATTTCTTCCTCTTTACGGAACTCTCATTGCTTTCAAGGATTACAATATTTTTACGGGAAACAACCCTCTCGATGCAATTGCCAAGAGTCCATGGGTTGGTTTTGAACATTTCAAGAGACTTTTCTCAAGCGACCAGTTCTTCAAGGTTTTGAAGAATACTCTTGTCATCAACGGAATGAAAATTCTTTGGTTGTTCCCGGTTCCGATCATTACTGCAATTCTTTTGAACGAAATAAGAATCAAGACCTATAAGGCCGTAACTCAGACTGTTATTTATGTTCCCTATTTCTTCTCTTGGGTTGTAATCTTCGGTATTTTTTATTCACTGTTTGGATCATACGGCATCGTAAACACCATTATTACAAAGACGGGTGGAGAAAGAATCGGTTTCTTTACAGATCCGCAGGTCTTTCGCGGAATGTTGGTCTTCTCAGAGGGTTGGAAGGAAGTTGGCTACAATACAATCATATATCTTGCTACCATCACCGCTATCGATCCCACATTGTATGAAGCTGCAAAGATTGACGGTGCAAACAAATGGTCCCAAATCTGGAATATAACGATTCCCGGCATTCTTCCAACCATTGTTCTCATGTTGATTCTCAAAGTGGGCAATATCCTTACGACAGGTTTTGAACAGGTTCTTGTTTTCTACAATCCTTCCGTTTACGACGTTGCGGATATTATCCAGACCTACGTCTACAGACTCGGTATCGGTCAGATGAACTTCCCATTGTCAACCGCTCTCGGTCTGTTCAATTCCGTTGTTGCTTTGATTCTTATTGTTTCAAGCAATGCTGTTAGCAGAAAGACTCTCGGTAGAAGCATTTGGTGAAGAATATGAAGAATAAAGCTATAGTAAGCAAGAAAGTGGGCAAGGATCTCAGTGAGAAGACCGTATCTGCAATTGCTTACGTGTATATGTTTCTCTTCAGTCTCCTGGCATTGCTTCCAATTCTTCATGTCGCTAGCAAGGGTGTAAGCAGCGGAGAGTTTGTAACAGCCGGGTTGGTCAGGTTCTTCCCGCGAGGTTTCCAGCTTGAAACATTGAAATTCATTATTTTGGGGACAGGCTTCCTTCCTGCGATGAAGAACACCATTCTCATTACAGGCATTGGAACTGCAATCAGTATGGTTACCACCATTCTGACGGCTTATCCACTTTCAAAGTCTGAGTTCCGTGGAAGGAAAGTCATTCTTTTTCTCTATGTTTTCAGTATGATTTTCTATGGTGGAATGATTCCTGCGTACATGGTGATGAGAACACTTGGCATCTTGGATTCCATCTGGGCTTGCATTCTTCCTTTTGCAATCATCCAATTCAACATGTTCATTGTCAAAAACTACTTTGAAGCTCTTCCCAGTGAAATTGAAGAGTCCGCAAAGGTTGACGGAGCAGGTGATTTGAGAATTCTCGTTTCCATCATCCTTCCCATGTCAACACCTGTTATTTCGACAGTAGGTCTTTTGTATGCAATCAATTACTGGAACAACTACTTCCATGCAATGATGTACACAATTTCAGAGAGCATGAGAACTCTTCAGGTTTATCTCTACAATCTGATTAATACCAGCAGTGAAGTCGCCATGAACCTCGCAAGCGGTGATGGAATGACGAATCTCACTTCTGCAGGTTTGGTGGCGGCAGCTGTTTCTATTTCAGTATTACCAATTTTGGTTGCTTACCCGTTTGTTCAGAAATTCCTTGTTAAGGGAATGACAGTAGGCTCGGTCAAGGGCTGATAAATCGTAAGACGTGGAGTCTTCAAAGGAGAACAACATGAAAAAAATTTTGGCGGTTTTCTTGATCATTCTTATCGCATGCACTGTGTTTGCCAAGGGTGCCTCAGAAGCATCGGCGACAGGCGAAAAGAAAACAGGTACCAAGAACGCTCTTCTTGGTCCAGGCAACGTAACAATCAAGAGTGTATACCAGAATGTAACGTTTGATCCAAATACGGACCTCATGGCAGGTCTTATTGAAAAGTCAACAGGATACAAGGCTGAGTATTTCACACTCCCCGCGCAGAATGCGGATGAGAAGCTTGCTCTTGAAGTTGCAAGCGGCGTCAACTATGATATCATTCGCTGCTCACGAAGCCAGTTCAACATGCTTCTTGCTTCAAATGCTCTGATGCCTCTCAACGACCTTCTTGATGAATACGGACAGGACATTATCGCTGGACATACACAGGAGACATGGGACGCTGTTTCAGACAAAAACAAGGTCATCTATGGTATTCCATACAAGTATGCTGCAGATAAGGAAGTTGCTTCATTCATCGTATGCCGTAAAGACCTCATGAAAAAGGCCGGAATCACGGAGATGCCAATCACTCTCGACGAGTTCTACAATACGCTTGTTACTCTCAAGAAGTACTATGGCAACCAGTACATCATCCTCACAGGTCCATATCTTCCCGCAACAGAGAAGAATGAAAACTGGAAATTCCCCAAGGTAATCGCAAGCGCATTCGGAATTTGGGGCGAATGGATGACGGACGAGAACGGCAAGGTCATCTACATGACGGAAGCCAAGGGTTTCAAACCGATGCTTGAGTTCATGAACAAGCTTTACAACGAAGGTCTCCTTGATCCGGATTGGGCGGTTTCAACAAACGACAGCGTAGCTGAGAAGTTCTCTTCAGGAAAGGCGATCATGGCATGTTCTTCAAGAACGGGATGTACAACGATGTCTCCGGCAGTCATCAAGAACGTCGGAATCACATATGACGATCTTTCTTACATCAGCCCGCTCGAAGGCAAAGATGGAACTTGCACATACATGATGACGGAAGCTATCAGCTCAATTTCAGTTATTCCCAAGAGCTGCAAGCATCCTGCAGACGTTATCAACTGGTGCCATCTCAAACTTCAAGATCAGCTTTACCTGAATTTTGGTATCGAGGGAACTCACTTCACGTATGATGCGGATGGCAACATGACACCAAACAACCCTCTGTTTGCTAACGAACGTGGAAACTCATATTGGTACTGCAATGCCATGGATATGGCAAAGTACCAGAAGGATTGGCCGGCAAGAATCAGAAAATCGGAAGCCCAGTGGCAATGCTGGAAGGGAACAACAATTGCTACTGTCAACTCAAGAGACCATGTCTTTGTTGACAACCCGTTCAAGTTCATGACAGCTCAGGAGAACTATTCAAAGTTCAATTCGGCTCTCCACACATCGCTCAACGACTTCGTCGTACAGGTTATTTGTGGTTCAAAGACGGTTGACGGCATCAACATGCTTGAGAAGGATCTCGCTGCAAACAACCTCAATCAGGTTCGCGCAGAGCTCCAAGCGTATCTTGGCGCAAAATAATTTTGTGGACTTTAACAAGGACCTGCCTTAAACAGGGCAGGTCCATTTTGGAATTAAAGGAATCAAAATGGAACACTTCAACTACTCGAAGGAAATTCAGGTAAAAGGTGAATATGATGTTCTGATATGTGGGGGAGGACCGGGCGGAATCGGTGCTGCAATTTCAAGTGCGGAGAATGGATCCAAAACTATTCTGGTTGAGAAACTGGGTTTCCTTGGAGGTTTGGCTACCGCAGGTCTTGTGAATCCAATGTGTGAATTCGGATACGATGGAATTCGCGTAACGGGAGGAATCCCTTGTAGATTTGCCAATGAGCTCATTAAAGCGGGTGGTGCCATGTTCGAACCGCCAAAAATGAATCTTTCCTTTAATCCCGAGAAATACAAACTCGTTGCTCAAAGAATGATTCTTTCCGCAGGTGTTGAACTTTTGACAAATACTTCTCTTGTTGATTGCATCGTAGAAGATGGAAACATCGTCAGCTGCATCTTCCACAACAGAGATGGACTCTTTGCGATTGAATCAAAGTGTTTTATTGATGCAACCGGTGATGCTTTTCTTGCTTCAATGGCAGGTGTTCCCATGCTTGAGGATACAAGACCGAAACAACCGGGTTCACTATGCTTTAAAATGACCGGCGTAGATACTCAGTCTCCCAGAATGCACATCATTCATCAGAAGAATAATCATTTTAACCATCAGGCCGTATTTATTCGTGAAGTCCTTGCAAAGTTGGAAGCCGAGGGTAAAGAGGTTCCTCAGTACGGCGGACCTTGGCTTTGCACAACAATGAACCCGGGTGAAATTACATTGAATTTTACCAGAAGCGCTATGGACTGTACAAAACAGGATAGTTTCACAAAGGCGGAGCAGAAGATGCTGGAAGATGTCTTTATCCTTTCTGAAATGATCAGGAAACATGTTCCTGAATTTAAAGAGGCCTATATTTCTCAGATTGCTCCCGTCGCAGGGGCAAGACAGGGAAGAAGAATTGCAGGTTTGTTTGTAATGACTGGCGAAGATTACATCAAGGGAACACGGTTTGAAGATTCCATTGCAAGAGCTTGTCATCCTGTCGATGTACATCTTCCAAACAACCAGGGACAGAGTCTCACATTCCCGGAAAGAGCCGCTTTTATTCCTTACAGATGTCTAGTTTCCAATGCTATTGGCAACCTGCTCATGGCAGGTCGTGCAATTTCCGTAGATGAAGATGCTTTTGCAGCCGTCAGAGTCCAGGCTCCTTGCATGGAAATTGGTCAGGCCGCAGGTGTCGCAGCTTCATTGGCAGTGAAGGAGAATACCACTGTTCAGAACATTGATGTAACAAAACTCGTTGAGATCGTGAAATCTTACGGCTCATTTGTGTGAGTCGCCTTAATCCCGATACTTACACAGGTCCCGATATGTTCTTTTGAATGAATTTCAAAGATAGTATCAGGGCCGTTGAATACCTCAAGTCGTTTCTTCGTGTTCTTGAGCCCGTATCCGTGTCTAGGTTCTTCATTACTGTCTTTGAGAATGGTTGACAGCGTATCCTGAGGAATGCCCTTTCCGTTGTCTTCTATTTCAATAAACAATCTTTCATTGTCAATCCATGACCTTATTTTGAGCTCAAGATCGGGTTTCTCGCAACCAAGAATTCCGTGAATGAGCGAGTTCTCCAGAATAGGCTGGAGAATGAATCTTGGTACTCTGCAGTCGATTGTGTTATCTGCGACATCAATGACAAGACTGAACTGTGTTGAAGAGCGTTTCTTGATTATTTCCACATACGTTTCCGCCAGTTCCAGCTCATCGGACATTGGGACGATACTGGATTTCTTGCTGATGCTCATTCTCAGATATTTTGACAGTGCAGTGATTGTTTCAACAGCATCGTCCTTTTTTCCATCTGCAATCATCCACCTGATGATGTCTAATGAATTGTAAAGAAAATGAGGTTTTATCTGTTCCTGAAGAGCCTGCATCTGATAATTGGAGAGTTCAAGTTTTTGCTTGTATCGGGCTTCCATGCTTTCCAGCAAGGCTTTGTTCATCTGTCTGATGTTGAAAGTAACAGAAATGGCAATGATCAATGCGACAAACATGATTACCGAAACAAGCAAAGGAATTATTGTGAACGGGGTTCCAAGGTTGATGACGGAGCCATAGGATTTGATAACCACATACCAGTCAATGTCATTCAGTTTGCAGAAAGAAAGAACCTGGTCTGAATAGACCTTGCTACCGAAGTCGGAAGACAGCAGCATTTCAAGTTCATTTGCTTCCAACAGTTGTGTCGAGCCGTTTCCTGCAAGAACTTCTCCGCAGCTATCCACCAGAAGAATCTCATTCTTCTGTGAGATTTCTCCAAAAGCGTCGATAATGCTTTTGACCGGGTAGTAGAGTACCACGGAACCGGCAATGGTACTGTAATCATCCATCCTGTTCATGGTGAACAGGCATCCAATCATCGATGCTTTCTTTTCAAGACCATATCTGATCTCATGAGGTTTTATCCAACTGATTCCAACCTGTCCGTAAAAGTCGGAGAGGTCTGATTCCTTTTTCATTGAAGACAGTGGAAAGAAGAGATCTTGCTGAGAACTGTATACTTTTGAATCAGGAACGAAGATTCTTGGCACAAAAGGTGACAGATCCTTTGAATTGACCTGTTTCGAGATTGCCGCATACTCTTCATACTCGGAGATGGAGCTGCCTGATAGGTACGGGTAGATGGCTGTCATCAGATTGACTGCTTCTATTGTCTGTCTTGAAAATCTGTAGTTGAGGTTGTCTGCAGTGGCTTTTGTCAGAGACAGCTGACGTTCTGAAATTTCTTTCCTTATCCAGCGGTTGGAGGAGAGTGTTGTGATGACGGAGAGAATAAGAAAAAGTCCAAGAAGAATTAGAACAATCCATTTTATATTCTTGAATAAGAGGCCTTTATAGGTATTCTGCGATGGATTAGTTTTTGTTTTGTGATTCACACACGGAGTTCCTGTATTCACTTGGAGTCAGACCTGTTGTCTGTTTGAACAAGCGTGAGAAATAACTTGTTGACAAGTATCCTACATAGTAACAAACCTCTTCAACGGTGTATGTGACGTCCTTGAGCATATCTTTTGCTTTCTGCAGTCTCGTCTGAGTTATGAATTGGTTGATGGTCATCCCCGTAACCTGTTTAAAAAGTACACAAAGGTAAGCAGGGGAGAGCTTTACATTATCTGCAAGGGAAGTCACGGAGATAGGATCCATAAAGTGATCGTTTATTATTGAGACTATCGTAGATATTACAGCGTTGCTTTCCGGTTTCTTTGTTACGCTGTACTTGTCAGATGCTTCCATGAGAGATGAGAGAATGAATTCAAATTGCGAATCCATCTCTTTGTATTTCATGAAGTTGCCAAGAAGTACTTCCACGGATTTGTAAGAACCTCTGCTTTCCGCCGGGACATCCTGAAGAATTTGTGTAGGCAGAAGCAGGACGTGATAGAGAAAATTATTTCTGTCATCGTAAGGCATCCCTGAACAGATTTCAAAAGCGGCTTTTGTTGCTTCTGATATTTTATCAGGATCCCCGTCGATAATTGCCCCAAGAACTCTTGTTGATGTTTTTTCTTCTAACTGTTGCTTTGCAAGGATGGAAATATTCCGGTCAACCTGTTTCTCAAGTCTTTTGATTCTGCTTTGTTGCTGTTTGAATTCAACAACACGCTCAATTGCTGCATCCAATTCATCAAAATCAATGGATTTGAAGATGAAATCAGTGGCATTAAGCTTTAGAGCCTCTAGGAGATACTTTGCATCTGTGTAACCGCTGACAAAAATGAATTTGATGTTGGGATTGATTTTTCTAGCCTTGGATGCAAGTTCAAGTCCGTTCATCTCAGGCATTACAACATCAGAAATGACCAAATCTATTTCGTTTTGAGATAAAAAGTCGTAAGCAAGTTTGCCGTTTTCAAAGGAGTTGACCACAATGATGCCATATTTTGCCCAATGATAGTGCTCTTTCAAACCTTCGCGGACAATCTTTTCATCGTCAACAATAATAGCCTTAATCATTTTATGATTTTATTCCATAGACAGAATAGCACCATCCTCTGCCAAAGTCTTTCTTATTCTTTCCGTTTCAGCGTCTTTTGGAAGAGTATTTTCTTTTATGCATTGTGAAACGGCTGTACCCGCAGCCTGTCCCATCGCCATGCAGGTTGGCATGACTCTGGTTGATCCTATTACTCTCGCATCCGTTGAAATGCACCTCCCGGCAAAGAGAAGATTGTCATAGTTTTTACTCACCAGGCATCCAAAAGGAATTCCAAATGGTTTATCAATGGTCTTGAATTCTGTTTTGAGACTATCTCCACTGTGAATATCGATCTTGTAGCCGGAGAGGGCGATTGTATCTTCCGGAACCAAGCTCTGGAAAGCCTGATCAATTTCAAGGCGCTTTTGTCCTGCGAATCTTCTTGTCTCTCTGACTCCCAGGTTTGGACAGATAGAGGAAATGAAACAATTCTCAAAACCTGCAACGTGTTTTCTCAGCATTTCCGTAAGCTTTCCGGCTTGTATTTGTCCTTCCAGCTCTGCATTTGTGAGGGACCAGATGTCCGTTGCATCGGTATTGAGAAGTCGTGTGCTGTTTACATACACTTCATTTGTGTTTGGCGAGCCGATGAAAATGAGGTTTTCTCGTTTTACAGGAAGTTCTCCTGTTTCTCTCAACTTATTGCATGTTGCCGTCAATCCGACAAAACAGTAGTTCTTGCTGCTTCTGAAATATTCGACATCATAGCCAGGTCCTACATCCATGATTTTGTTGTAGGTGAGTTCTTCCGGATGGCTATCAAGGTATTTAAACAGTTCCTCCATGTGTACGTTTTCAAGCGTGAAAATGACTGTAGGCGGTTGAAGAACGCCGGTATCAGCCTGGCCTTTTTCATAGTCGCAACCTGCAAGATACGCTACATCGCCATCTCCGGTACAGTCTATGTAGTACTTTGCAGCAACCGTAGTCTCATTACATTTTCCATAGACTTTTACAGATGTAATATAGTTGTCTTTTGTTTCAACGGAATGAGTCTCGCTATGAAGCAGTACATCCACTCCTGCCTCTTTACACATTTTTGCTGCCAGAATCTTTACATATTCGGAACTAACACAGGAAACCGAGTTGTGTTTTGGACAGTATCTGTGACCAAGGCTATGGCCTTCATCCTGGAGTCTTGAAACAAATTCCTGTGCAAAACCGGCGATACACTGACGGCCTGTGACATCCAGAAACCCCAAAAGAGCAATTCCGGAAGAAAGAGTTCCCCCAAGATATCCGTTCTTTTCGATCAAAAGGACTTTCATTCCTTTTCTTGCGGCTGTAATCGCTGCTGCAAGACCTGCAGGGCCCGCCCCAAAAACCGCTACGTCACATGAGTAATCAAACTTATTCATGGTAATATTTTAACATCATTGTTTTCTTTTTTGTATTCCTATTTCTTTTGGTTTCATGTCCAATCTTTTTCTTTGGACTATCCCTGTTCCGAATTGCACATTGAAGAAGGAGTAAACGATTCTGGAAGCATTGAAGCACTTCGGAACGATTTAAGGAGGGTGGATATGGATCAAGCCGCACTTTTATGAATTCCTTCATATGTGTATCTTGGTTTCGGGGTCTATACTATTAATCGGTAACCATTCATTCCGGCTTCATTCTATTTGCCAGGAGGTGTAATTGTGAAGTTGCTGTATGCCGAAGATGAACCGGCTCTTTCCGAAGCGGTCGTAGATTATCTTACCTATCATAACTATATTGTCGATGCCGTATATGATGGCGCTGATGCTTACGATTATGCTGTCTCCGGTGAATATGACGGCATCATCCTTGATATCATGATGCCGAAGCGTGACGGCTTGGAAGTGCTTTCCGCACTCCGCAAAAATGGATGCAGAACACCTGTGCTTCTGTTGACTGCAAAAACACAGGTAGAGGATCGGATCCGCGGTCTGGATATCGGCGCGGATGATTATCTGCCCAAACCCTTTGACATGGGTGAATTGATTGCCAGAATCCGTGCCATGCTGAGACGGCGAGAGGAATTTCATCCCGATTTGATATGCTTTGGAGACTTGACGTTAAACATGCAATCCGGAGAGATCAGCATGCAAGATCTTTCCTTCCAGCTGCCAAAGCAGGAATATCGCCTTATGGAGCAGCTCATGCTGCATCATACGATGTATCTTTCCACGGAGGATTTGCTTGTAAAAGCATGGGGCTACAATGCAGAAACGGATGTAAACAGCGTTTGGCTATATATCTCATATTTGCGGAAACGCCTTATTGCGATGAACTCCAAGGTGGAGATCATCTCAAAACGGAATATCGGATATAAATTGGAACTGCAATCATGACGAATACATTAAAACGACGATTTATCATATTCACCATGATGGCGGTTACCTGTCTTCTGGTATTCATTGTATTAGCCATCAATGGATTGAATTGGGTGATGTTGGAACATCAATCCGATATGATGATGAAAATCCTCATAGACTCCGACGGAGCTTTTCATAAGATGGATTTCAATCGCCCTCCACCTTTTTCAGGACCGTTGGACATGGATAGAATGCGTTCGTCACGATTCTTTACTGTTCTCAGTGATGCGAACGGCAATATCATAGATGTAGATATTGCTCAAATATCTTCAATAAATTACGAGACTGCTAAAAGCTATGCTTTGGCAGTATTGAAAGCGAATAAGGAATCCGGGCGAATGGACGGATATACATTCGCCACAAAAAAGATGGGATCGAATCGGCTTACTTTTTTCATGGATATGTCGGGGCAGAACGAAAGCTTCTATAGGATTCTGTTTGCTTCAAGTGCGATAGCAGCGCTTTGCTGGTTTGTAATCTTGATTATCGTCATACTCCTTTCAGGCAAAGTCATTCGTCCCGTTCTTGAGGGCATCGCAAAACAAAAGCAGTTTATAACCAATGCCGGTCACGAGATGAAAACCCCACTCGCGATTATTCAGTCGAATAACGACGCGATGGCGCTCATCCACGGAGAGAACAAGTACAATGTCAATATTCGTACGCAGACAAAACGTTTGGATGTTCTGATGTCGAATCTATTGATGCTTTCCAAGCTTGACGAGGATGTTCCTCTGCCGGCGGAATCGGTGAATATAAGCGAGACTGCAACGGAAGTGCTGTCTGTCTATCAAGATTATGCCCGAACCCGAAAGCTCCATTTCACTGTCCGGATTGAATCGGATATTACCATACTGATCAACAGGGAAAGTTTCCGGCAGATTCTGACAATCCTTCTGGACAATGCCCTAAAATACACCCCCGATAACGGATATATTCTTTTTTTGCTAGTCAGAAACGGCAGACATATTCAAATCATTGAAGAAAATACCTGTGATGCATCCCTTGAACCGGATCCGGAGAGATTGTTCGAAAGGTTCTATCGCGGAGATTCCGCGCGGACACAGAGCAGGGAATTCTCGGGCTATGGAATCGGTCTTTCCGCTGCTCGTGCCATCTGCGTGAATTTCGGCGGAAAGCTGACAGCGGAATATCCTTCTGCCGAAAGTATTCGCTTTACCGCCATTTTGTAAGTTCAATAACAGTTCACGAGCCTTCCCGTATTTGCATGCAAACAGGAAAATTTTCTTATGTAAATCATAGGTTCATTTTTTATACTTCCGTTGTGGAAAAGGAGTATAGCATGCAATTTAGACATGAAGTGAAGCATGAAATCAGCAATCACGATATGCTGGTTCTACGGCAAAGGCTGCAGGCTGTGATGAAACCGGATCGTCATGCTGTAGACGGAAAATATGAAATACGCAGTTTGTATTTTGACAATCTGGATGATGAAGCTCTTCGAGAAAAATTGGATGGTGTAAACATTCGTGAAAAGTATCGGATTCGTCTGTATAACAACGATCAATCCGTAATACGCTTGGAGAAAAAATATAAATGCTGTGGACTCGGCTTTAAAATTTCGGCGAATCTTGCGCCCGAACAGGCTCAAGCGCTGGCAGACGGTAATATAAGCTGGATGGCTTCAAGCACTGACGAAGTGATTCTCGGTTTTTATGCTCGCGCTCGCAACGGAGGACTGCAAGCCAAGGTCATTGTGGATTATACCCGTGAGCCGTTCGTCTTTTCCCCCGGCAACACAAGAGTAACGCTGGATCACAACATTCGTACCGGCATGGGATGCACGGATTTTCTGAATCCCGCTTGCGTAACCATTCCTATAGAGGATTCTCCCTGCATCCTCGAAGTGAAATGGGATGCCTATCTTCCCAATGTGATCCGAGATGCGATACAGCTTGACGGAAGACGTAGCGCGGCTTTTTCAAAATATGCCGCTTGCCGGATGTATGACTGAGGAATAATGTCAACGAAACCATGAAGGAGTAAATGAATCATGACGTTTAACGATATCTTCAAATCAAGTTTTTTGGAAAATGTATCTTCCATCAGTGTGTTTGATATGGTGCTCACCATTGTGCTCTCTTTCGGCATAGGTTTGTTCATCTTTCTCATCTATAAGAAAACCTACCGCGGTGTGATGTATTCCACAGGGTTTGGAACAACGCTCATTGCTCTTACGATGATAACTTCCATCGTCATTCTTGCCGTAACCTCCAATGTCGTTCTTTCCCTTGGTATGGTCGGAGCGCTCTCGATCGTCCGCTTTCGTACTGCAATCAAGGATCCTCTGGACATTGCGTTTTTGTTCTGGGCTATCGCTGCAGGCATCATCCTTGCGGCAGGCATGATTCCTCTGGCGGTCATCGGGAGCGTATGCATCGGTCTGATTTTACTGGTATTTGTGAATCGAAAATCCCCTACGCATCCCTACATGATCGTGCTGAACTGCATAAATCATGATGTGGAAGTGAAAGCTAAGGAGTTTCTTTCGAAGAATGTAACCCGCATCATGGTTAAAAGCAAATCGGCAGTAAAGGGCGCGATTGAGATGAACATTGAAGTCCGCCTCAAGGAGGACGATACTGATTTTATCAATATTCTTTCCGAAATGCCCGGTGTGAACAGCGCAGTCATAGTGTCTTACAATGGTGATTACATGGGGTAAGGAGATGGCGGGAAGCAAGCAGTTTGATAAAATAGCATGGACGATCACGGTTTTGATGTTGATTCTCACCGTTCTGTTCATGAGCAGTAGTGCTTTCGGTCTTGAAGGTATGGATCGTACGATGGGATACGAGCATCGTTTATTCGACAATGCTCAAGTACATACCATTGATATTATCATGAACAATTGGGACGAATTTATTGCCAACGCTGCAAGTGAACAATATTACACAACCACTGTGGTGATTGACGGAGAAGCTTACAAAAACGTCGGTATACGGGGCAAGGGCAATACATCTCTTTCCATGGTTTCTTCCATGAACAGCGACCGCTACAGTTTCAAGGTGGAGTTCGATCACTATGACAGTTCAATCACCTATCATGGTCTTGATAAGCTGAGCTTGAACAATCTGATTCAGGATACCACCATGATGAAGGACTATCTTACCTACACCCTGATGAACGGGTTCGGTGTGGCGGCTCCCCTGTGCAGTTTCGTGTACATCACGGTCAACGGTGAAGACTGGGGATTGTACCTTGCGGTAGAGGGGGTGGAAGAAAGTTTTCTTGAAAGAAACTATGGTTCTAATTACGGTGACCTGTATAAGCCGGACAGCATGAGTTTTGGCGGCGGTCGTGGCAATGGCAAAGATTTCAACATGGATGACTTCATGAACCGTGCCATCATGGATGAAAACACCGGCAAACCCGCTCAAGGCATAACTTTGCCGAACATGCCGGATATGGGGAATTTCAACCCGGTCAAGATGCCGGGCATGCCGCAGGCCGGACCCGGCCTTGCAAACAGGGAACATTTCTTCTTCGGCGGCAATGGGGCTTCCGATGTGAGACTTCAGTATGTCGATGACAATGCCGATAGCTATTTGAACATCTGGAACAGCGCTAAAACCGATATCACTTCAGCTGACAAGAGGCGGCTTATAGAATCTCTGAAGAATCTGTCGAACGGCGAACATATCGAATCGGTGGTGGATATCGATCAGGTTATTCGTTTCTTTGTGGTACACAACTATGTCTGCAACGGTGACAGCTATACCGGTTCCATGATCCACAACTACTATCTGTATGAAGAAGACGGGCGGATGGCGATGATACCATGGGACTATAATCTGGCATTCGGCACCTTCCAAGGTGGAAATGCACAGAGCACAATCAATACACCCATTGATTCCCCTGTATCCGGCGGTTCTTCCGATGATCGCCCGATGTGGAACTGGATTGTCGTAAATAAAGAATATACTGAACTGTACCATCAGTATTTTGCGGAGTTTCTGAACAGAGTAGACATAGACGCTATCATCGAGAATACCCATGATCTGATAAAAACCTACGTGGAAAAGGATCCGACAGCGTTCTACTCTTACGAGGAATTTGAAACAGGTGTTGATACGCTGCGGCGGTTCTGTTCATTACGTTCCAAAAGCATATCCATGCAGCTTGCAAACGGAGAAACTGTAAATAATATGGGTTATGTGGATGGTTCCGGGATTACGTTGTCCGATATGGGTTCCATGAGAATGGGGGGTGAATTTGGCAGAGGCAGCATGCCGGGCGATTTTGGCGATGAAATGCCGAAGACTCTTGATTTCTCACAAATACCGGGAGAATTTAATGGTAGATTCCCGGATCCGTTGTCCACTGGAACAGTAGCGACACCTCCGGAAAATGAGAGCGTCACGGATTCATGGGGGAATGGCAACCGTCCCCCTCGGGACAATATGCAAATGCCCGGAGGCGATTTCAATATGAATGGCATGGGCAATCCTGCTTCAAGCCGCACAAACCTGATATGGCTCGTCGTATCCGTGTTGATTCTTGGCGTGGGTTTGATCATTGCAAAAGCGTATAAGCATTAGCGAGCAATGAAACATCGGCGGGGATAATCAGAATATTCCGGATTGTTTTGACCGGATGTTCGGAAAGAGAGAGGAAGTTTTTGCAGTGGAGGGTACGTATTTCAACTTCTAAGATCGTAGGTAGAGCAATAATTCTTCATTCGGCGGTTGTCTATGTGACGGTTTGCATGAGTAAGTAATAATCATGGAAATGATTGCGTTCATTTCCGCTAATCGAGATCTCTTCGCTCGTACCGGTACAGTCCTCCGCCGACAAGGAGGGCCACCATGATCGTGAGTGCGACAAGCGGCTTGGCTTTGAAGGGCTCGATGGGAACGCGGGGGATGAGTTCGAACGGGTTGAGAGCGGAAAGCCAAGAGGGAACCTGCGTGATCTGCTTCACATAGGTGATGATGAACGAAGAAGCGAAGAGAAGCCAAATAAGGGAAGTCAGGGAAGGCAGCACTCCGACAAGGAAGGTGGCAATTCCTCCGAGGAGCCAGATCGCCGGAAGGTAGGCGAACCCGTAGCAAATCATCTCCCCGAGGGCGAGGATGTTCGCCGAACCGAGAACAAGGCCGAGAGCCAACAGGACCGTCATGAGGATGCTCTCGATGAAGGCGATGAGAAGGAAGGGAAGGTAGACCCCGATCCGATTGGTTGGCTGAGCAAAGATCAATTCGCTTCGGCCTCGAAGCTCCTCGCCCCGGATCCGAAGAGCTGAGAGCATCACGGGGATGCCGGCCACCATCGCCATGATCGCGAAGATCAGCGCGACATATCCATCCTCCAGGGTGTTGGGTCCGCCTTGAAGGATGATCGCTTTCATCAGTTCGTTGGATTGGACGAACGTATCCAGTTCTCCGATGACGCTTCCGTAGGAAAGACCGAGGATGAAGAGAGCGCTTCCCCAGGCGATCATGACGCCCCGACTCAGCCGCCAGGCAAAACCAAGGGGAGAAAGAAGTGATTTCGGTGCATGAGCCCGACCGGCTCGTTGAGGAATGATTCCGCCGCCATGGTCGCGGACGTGGTTGAAGAGGAGGGCGAGGCCGATCAGAGCCACTGCCGGAAGGAGGATGATTCCGATTGGCCAAAGGTCGTTCGTGTAGAACGCCTGGACTTTCAGCGCCAGACCGAAGGGAGAGTACAAGGAGAGGGAGCTTTCCTGAAGATCGCCGAAGGCTCGGAGGATATACGAACCTCCAAGAAAGGACAGGCCTGCGGTGACAACCCCGGTCGTGGTGGCGAACAGCTGGGCGAGCAGCAGGGTAAGGGCTGCAAAGAAGAATCCGACGACTCCCATCGCCGCTCCGAAGGCAAGCGCCCCACAGAGGGTAGTTCCCTCAAGATTGACGATAAGCAATCCGCAGGCGCTGAAGAACGCAATGATGATATTTACGATGAGGGCGAAGATAATCGGGGCGATCGCCGGAGTTTTCGAAGCGATCGGTTGGGCAAGGAGCAATTCCACCCGGCCGAGCTCTTCATCGGTGCGGGTATGGCGGGTGATGAGGAAGATATTCATCAACGCGATTGCGATGAGATACCACAAGAGGGTCTCCTGACTCATCACGATCGCCTGGCTGATCGCATCGATTCCATAAATCGGTCCCATCATCGCCACCATTGCGGGGTTCTGCATCGTACGGGCGAGTGCCAACGCTTCTTCGGCCGTCGGGATCAGGGTGGGGTACAGGACGGTAAAAAAAAGAAGCGAGGAAAAGATCGAGAGAATCCATAGAGGGGTGACGATGCGTTCCCGCCGGGTGATGAAGAGGAGATATCTGTTCATACCCCGTCGCTCTCATAGAAGAACTGCTCGAGGTTTGAATGCTCATCGATCAGGAGCGTTTCTTCGATGCGGCCTTTTTTGATGATGGAGACCGCGGTCGCGATCCGCTGTACTTCGCTGAGGATGTGCGAAGAGAGAAAGATCGTATTTCCCTCGCCGTGCTTCGCCTTGACCGCCTGTTGGAAACGTTGTTCCATCAGAGGGTCCAGCCCGCTGGTCGGCTCATCAAGAATGAACACCTCGGCGGGGGAGGCGAACGCCGCCACCAAGGCGACTTTCTGCCGATTCCCCTTGGAGTAGGTCTTGCACTTTTTCGAGGGGTCTAGCTCAAACAGATCGAGGTAGTAATCGATCCGTTTGCGATCAAGGCGCTCTTTGCCGACTAGGAGATCGATGACCTCGCCGCCGGTGAAATTCGGCCATAGATTCACTTCCCCGGGTACGTATGCCAGCCTAGCATGAATGGGGATTCGATCCTTATATACATCGAGACCGAAGATCGATGCCTCCCCTCGGGTGGGTCGAATGATTCCAAGGAGGATTCGAATCAACGTGGTCTTTCCCGCTCCGTTGGGGCCGAGAAAACCGTGAATCGTGTTTTTTTGATTGCCAAGGTTACCCCGTCAAGCGCTTGAGTCTTTCCGAATCGCTTGGAGACGTTATCAATTGTTATCACTGCCATAGCGTCAGAATACCACACAACCGCCTCTTGCTCACCACTGTTCTTGGACGGTACACTGAGCATGAGGACAGGAGGTCGATGATGATTGACGGATTGATTACGGTTGCGGCGCTTTCGCCCAGGCTCAAGGTTGCAGATCCTTCATTCAACAGCAAAGAGATCATCGCTGGAATTGAAGAAGCGGCAAAACAAGGTGTCTGTCTCCTCGTATTGCCCGAACTTTGTACCACCGGGTCGACATGTGGAGATTTCTTCTACTCCCAGACCCTCCTCGATGCGAGTGATGATGCGGTAAAAGAGATCGTCCGCTCTTCATCCGATTATGAGATGATCGTCGTTTTCGGAGCTCCCGTCACCCTTGGATCCGGCATCTATAACGCTTCGATCGTCGCCTATGGCGGACAAATCCTCGCCGTGGCGCCCAAACATGCAGGCGGCGTCTTCGCTTCCTACGAGGGTGAGCCGCTCACCGTCGAGCTGTTTGATGCATATACCTATTTCGGCAACGGTATTCACATCGCACCGCCTGCGATTCCCCATTTCGTTCTTGCAATCGATAATCTTGAGACACCGAGCGGAGCCACGGTGGTCGCATCGTCGATCAGCGAAGCGGAGCTGATCGGCCGCTCCACCAAACGCCGGCTTCTCGCCCAAGGCTTTACGACTGCCAACACGTGCGCCCTCGTCCAAGCGAACAGCGGAGAGGGGGAATCGACGACCGATTCCGTCTATCTCGCCGACGCGTTGATCGTCGAACGGGGAAAGATCCTCAATGAGAGCAATGGCTCAAGCGGCGACTTGGTGATCGGTCAAATCGATCTTCAGGTGCTTGTCCACCAGCGCCGACTTGAAAAGACCTTCCCGCTTTACGAAGAAGGCCACCTTGAAATTCCCTGCGACCTGACTCATGCCCCGTCTTCGCTCATCCGCGACATCGATCCATCTCCGTTCGTTCCTCATGATCCGGCACGCTTGGAAGAGCGATGTGAAGAAGTGCTTACCCTCCAAACCCTCGGTCTGAAGAAACGTCTTGAACATGTCGGTCTCAAACACGTGGTTCTCGGTCTCTCCGGAGGGCTTGATTCAACGGCGGCCTTGCTTGCCGTTGTTCGGACGTTTGACGTGATGAGCCTTGACCGCGGCGGAATCATCGCGGTCTCGATGCCGGGGTTCGGAACCACAAACCGGACAAAGACGAACGCTCAGGCCTTGGCGGAAGCGCTTGGGGTCACGTTTTTCACGGTTCCGATCGGGAAAGCGGTAACACAGCACTTCAAAGATATCGATCACGATCCGAAGGTGCTGGACATCACCTACGAAAACGCCCAGGCGCGGGAGCGGACACAGGTATTGATGGATCTGGCCAATAAGCA
>Ga0116182_1002457_pt1 | contig 18261 bp, 12 predicted proteins | sample AD_UKC077_MetaG_FD_89805 | JGI IMG/M metagenome (GOLD analysis project Ga0116182, IMG submission 89805) | Active sludge microbial communities of municipal wastewater-treating anaerobic digesters from USA - AD_UKC077_MetaG | ecosystem: Engineered > Bioreactor > Anaerobic > Digestate | place: USA...
AACGAACTTTTTTATTTAACAGCGAACGACAACTAACTTTAACGAACTTTTTTATTTAACAGCGAACGACAGCGAACTTTAACGAACTTTTTTATTTAACAGCGAACGACAGCGAACTTGAACGAACTTTTTTATTTAACAGCGAACGACAACTAACTTTAACGAACTTTTTTATTTAACAGCTAACGACAGCGAACGACAACTAACTTTAACGAACTTTTTTATTTAACAGCGAACGACAACTAACTTTAAAAACTTTTTTATTTAACAGCGAACGACAACTAACTTTAACGAACTAATGGTTTGCTTCGCAAAAGTGAACGAGTGAGAAGTGTTTACCATTTCGAAACCTGATACTCATCGTTTTTAAAATACATATAACTAAAATTGGAAATCAATAATGTACCACCCTCATCCAAGCAAAATCTCTGTGGCTCTCTGTGTTTCTCTGTGGTGAATTAAAATCTTCGTGTTCGTTTGTTGTTAAAATCAATCAGACACAATAGTCATCTCAAAAGATATCGCCTCAAGAGACTTCTTTTCCAAATCCACCGTCATTGTCACCTGCAGTCGCCCATCATAGCTCACCGCATTAATCTTCACTTCTTCCAGTTTATATTCTTCGATCTCATACCGTGCATTTTCATTAGTATAGCTCAACTCATCAAAGCCAAGATATATCCCCAAATCTTCTTTCGTACCGTCTCTACCAAGGGCACCGCCCATTGAAAAAGGTGTGCGTTGATATGCCTGAATTTGGCTGGCAAAAAACTGCAAATCATAGATAACATGCTGTTTCATTGTATTACGTTCAGGTGTAGCCATCATATGCATTCCAGTTGCAATAGCAGCCCCGATAATTATCACAGACACTACGACCATCAAGATTTGTTGTGTGCCCATAAGAGTCTTTTAATTACATACCTGGTGTTTTGGGACTAATCATCGCAACTTCTGAAGAGACCACAGTAAGAGCAGTAATCACAATACCAATAAATGCACCGATTAATGACTGTATTGACATAATCAAGCTTTGCATTTTATATGTTGTTTCTTGCTCATAAAACTTGGCAATTTGCTCTGCTGAGGAAACGACATTACCTGTTTCTGTACCAGAGCGCAGTCTGTTTAAAGTTGTGCGATTAAATACTCCAGATGCTTGCAAAGCTGGCACAAGTGCTGCTCCTTCTTTGAGCATCATAGGTATAGCTATCTCCTTTACCCCTTTTTCCATATACTTATTACGGCAAGCTTCGGCTGAAGCACGCAAAGTCTCAATATTATTTTCTGCACCAGAATAAATCGCTGCGAAAACTCTAAAAAATATCTCAATACTTGATTTATGCATCAAAGGTCCTAAAACAGGTAAATTGATCAACATTTTATCTCGTGCAACTTGACCCACATCAGATCGGAAATAAAAATACACAATGATAGGCGGCACAAATATTATCAACATGATCCACCACCAATGAACTGCCATAAAGTCACTAAAAATCAAAGTACCACGAGTCATAGGCGGCACATCCAAACCAAAGCGGATAAACATCTTCGCTGTCGTTGGGAAAATTGTGATCAGATAATATAAAACTGCTAAAACCATCGCAAACACGGTAAAAGCTGGACTCATTATCGCCTGTTTTAGCGATTTACGATACTCCATATCGCGTTCCATAAACTTAGCTGTTGCCTCATAAACTTCTGCCATATTACCAGATTTAGTTGCCAGACCGAGCATATATGCGGGGAATTTTCCAAAAACATGCTCATATTGCTTAAATACTTCTTCACCTTCTCGCCCTTTTTTCAACTCATTTTGAATATTCTTGAGTGTATCTTTGAGCACAGGGTTCGATTCTTCGTCTGCCAGCATCTCAAGAATCTTATCATAAGTCATCTTTTCCTTGAGCATAAATGCAGAGAGATTGATAAACATCATAATAGATTCAAAAGGCGGTTTTATCTTGAAATCCAACAAAACTGGTTCAACTTTAACCTTTTGATAACCAAGCTTTTGCAATGCTTGCTTGATTTCATCTGCAGAAAAGGCACTTTGTCTACCTTTCACCTTCTTTTTATTAGACATGGTGATATAATAGAAAAAGTCTCTTCTCTCCAAGATCTTCTTTACTGTTAGGTTATTCTTTTGTGCTATTAAATTTATCTTTTTCTTTGCTTCTGCTTTATTCTTGGCTTGTATTGTTCCTGTTACCTGTTTGCCTGAAGCATGAACAGCAATATATTTATATTCTTTAATATTTCACCTCAAAAAAGGGGAGGATGCCCTCCCCTAATATTTAAATTATGTAAATTATTATTCTGTTGTTGAAAACTTGATTGTAATAGCATCATCAGCTTCTTTATTTACATCAATTTCACCTTTAGCAGTAATTTTGTCTTTAACGCCTGTGATTGTTGCAATATTAGCTTCAACGCTTAAGGTGTATAATGCATTAACGTTTTCAAGGGTATTATCTTCACCAGTAAAACCTAAATATTGCGCAAGATTTGCTTCTGCTGCTTTCAAGTTTGTTGCACCTTTTCCACCACCCACTGAGGTTGGAGTTCTTTGAAATGCTAAAACTTGTGCGCCAAAATTTTGAATATCAGCAGCGATTGCTGTTCTTTGTGAGTTTGTTGCTTGTGTATCAAACATCTGAATACCAACAGCTACTGCTGCACCGACGATGATAACTGATAATACGATCATAAGGATTTGTTGTGTTCCCATTAGGATCCTCCATTCTTTTTTTTTATTGTTTAATCATACTTGCCATTTCTGTGCCAACATAAAATAATTGTTAATTTATGATTTATAATGCAAAGTAATTTAGTGTAAGTAAAAGTTTTATTAACACTCAAAGTGAATCTCATGCATAATGGCTTTATAGGCGCACTCATCTCGCTTAAAAGCAAAACCTAATTCATTACAACAACATTACAATGATATATTATTTGTCATAATAAAATGACAAAACATCTATGAGAGTGTTATTAATACATGACAAAAAAAGAAGTAATTCTCTTTTTTTTAATAATAAAAAAAATCTCACTCTCTCTATTCAATCGCCTTTGAGAGTGAGAACTTGAGTAAAATCTTTATCTATTAAGAGAAATTACTTCCTATATTTATCAGGTTCGATAAAATATTTCTTAAATTTCTCATAGAGATTTTGTCGTGCTATGCCAGATTTACTTGAAGCTTGCGTGACATCGCCATTAGTGCTATCGAGCAAGTTAGTGAGATATATTTTATCAAACTCATCTTTAGCATCAGCATAGGCGAGATTAAAGAAATCAGAGAGTATGGGCTCTGTTTCATCTTTATTCAAATAGCTAACCAGATAAGCGGGCAAGTCTTCGGCAGCAATGATATTCTGATTTGTCATGATCACAGAGTGTTCAATCGCATTTTTTAGTTCACGCACATTACCATTCCACTTATGACTAATCAAGATTGCAGAAGCAGAGGGCGAGAGCTTTTCTACAGCTTTGTGGTATTGATCGGCAAATAGTTTGATAAAGTGATGGGCGAGCGTCTCGATATCTTCTGGTCTTTCATTTAATGGTGGAATATGGACTTGTACAACATTAAGGCGATAGTATAAGTCTTCTCTAAATTTATCTTCTTGTACAAGTTGATAAATATCTTGATTGGTAGCAGCGATAATTCTCACGTCTATGGGTATATCTCTGGTGTCGCCAATACGTCTAATCACCCTCTTTTCTAAGACACGCAAGAGCTTAGTTTGAAAAGCGGGGCTTGTCTCAGATATTTCATCTAAAAAGAGCGTGCCACCATCAGCCTCTTCAAAATAGCCTATCTGATCTCTAATTGCTGAGGTGAAGGAACCTTTTTTATGCCCAAATAACATACTCTCTAAAAGAGTCTCGGGTATAGACGAGCAGTTAACAGTTACAAACTTCTTGTCTTTTCTGGTACTATTGCGATAGATCAGTTCGGCAAATACCTCTTTGCCCACGCCTGTTTCGCCAGTAATGAGCACAGTGCTGTCAACTTGGGCGATGCGCTTGACTTTATCTAAAAGTTTTTGAATAAGATAACTATTTCCTATGAGTATGGAGCGATCGAAGTCCTCATTGAGCCTTAGTTTTAGGCGTTTTAGCTCGTCGAGATTCCATTGATTCGTCAAAACTCTATTGACGATAACTGAGAGTAAATTCAAATCTTCTACGGGCTTTTCTATGAAGTCTGAAGCGCCCATTTGCATAGCCTGAACGACCATTGAGAGCGAGGCATTACCCGAAATCACGATCACAGGAATTTGTGGGTACTTTTCTTTTACTTGGTTTAGCAGGTCAATTCCACTCTTTTCAGGCATCACGAGATCAGTTAAAACCAAATGATATATATCTTTTTCCAAAGCAGCCATTGCCTTATCAACCGACGAGGCAGTCTCGATTTTATACTCTTTTATTAATTTTCTGGAAAATATCTCCCTTGTCTCATCTTCATCATCGACTATAAGTAATCTAATTTCATTTTTATCGATCATTTTAGCCTCCCTTATTCTTATTAACAAATCGACGCATTGTTGTCAATCTTTTTTTTGTAGAGTTTTTCAAATATACCACAAAATTCTTGAATGTATTCTTCATAATCTGCATAAAAAAAATGATATTTTGTTAAACAAATATTTGGCAAAAACAGCAAATCTGTTTATATTATCTTATAAGCTAAGAATGAGTTTTATTACTCAAGCTAAATATTTAGAATAAAGTCTATTACATTCCCTTTTGATGCCCTTTAGATTACCTTTAATTCTCCAAGATAGCAAAGGGAATGTCAAGGAAATGAAAGAGGAAAAAGAAGGAGATTTTGATGAAAAATTTGGATCGAAGAGCGAGTTTTCAATTTGCATTATTTATAGACTATTTATCAGACAAGAGGAATAGATTGTGTATTAGGATTATTAATCAGACAAGAGATAGTGGAGGTTTGTTTTGAGAGTATTTTTACAGGGTGATCATAAGTTTCCTAAGAGGATAGATGACAATATTTTAGCATATTATGCGAATAATAGTATTGTGATCATGCGTAAACCAGTGAAGCGGGCAATATTGCCACAGAATATTAATATAAAGAATAATCAGCCCTATCTATGTGCATTATGGAGTGAGATGAGTCTTGGAATTAAGGCAGTATTTACCGACTATGCAAAGGCTTACAAGATTGATACCAGGCAAAAAAGAACGCAAGGTGTCTCTTCATTTAGTATGTTTATTTATTTCTTATATAGACTGCAGGGGCGTTATCAAGTTAAGATAAAGGATATGACGGTAAGCTTTGTGATGGATATTTTTAGTCAGTTTAATACAATAAAAAAGTTGATGAAGAACTCTCTCTTATACTCTTTAAACAGAAGGTTTTATCTACAAAATAGCAAGTTAATTGATAGAGTAAAAGCACCTAAATTAGTCCAACAGGCTGGGATAGAAAAATTTGGAGAAGAATTTTATGGGGAGAATAGCGAAGAGGGTTTTGTTCAGGTTTTGCTACGTGCGAGAGACTTTGCTTTGCGCAGGGTAGGCATTATTACTTCTTTTAAATATCCCAATTCAACTTTTTATACATAGGCAGATCAGATTTTTACTTCAAAAACAGCGCCACCTTGTTCATGATTATAGGCAGTTATTTGTCCTTTGAAATTATCAACAAATTGCTTTACAATGGCTAAACCGAGCCCCATACCTTCTCCAGGCTGTTTTGTAGAGTAGAATGGGTCAAAGATCTTTTCTCCTATTCCTTCTGGCAAGCCAGGTCCATTGTCTTGAATTTTAAAGAGTGCTTTGTCTTCACTTTTTTCAATAGAGACGACGATCTTTTTATGTTGCTGCTTACTCTTATCGAGTGCGTGCATCGCATTGAGGCAAAGATTAATGATGATTTGCTCCAAGTGAATTATATCGCCATGTAGGGTAATGGCGGCATTATCTCTAATGACTTCCAAAACAATACCATGTGAGCTCAGTTGCGAATTGATCATATCCAAAGCATTGTCTAAAGCATTATATGCAGAAAACTCGGTAATTGAGCGTTGTGCACGCGGCATCCAAAAAGAGCGCATATGCTTTATAATAGAGTCGATTCTATTTACAGCTTGAGTGATCTTGGTAATTTTATCTAAAAATGTTTCAGGCAGTAGATTGGGGTTTCTTTTATTCCAAAAGAGAATGCCGTCAGCCATTATTTTTATTGCATTTAAGGGCTGATTAATTTCATGAGTAATACCACCCGCCATGACGCCAATAGAGGCAAGCTTTGAAGAAGATTCGAGCAGCTTCACCGTTTCCACGCTGTTCTTTTCTGCTTCTATCCTCAATTCTAAGAGCATATAGCGTTCCCAAGCATTGGCAAACATATTAGTAATAGTATTAAAGAGTCCATAATACTTCGATGTTTTAGGGTCGATAATGTCAGATTCAAAGAGCAAGACACCGCAGATATTACCAGATATTTTGATGGGTATAAGTGCCATCAGGCTTGTATTTCTACTCTTTAAAAAGTCCTTTGTCATTTCAGTTAGATCGTTTTCAACAGAATAGTAGATCGCCTGATTGTTTTGCAGCGTCATCTGCATAGAGGCAAAAATCTTTGCATAGGGGCTATTTGCTTGATTGGCAAAAAAGTCAATATTGTACTCTATCTCTTTTGTATACTCAGCTTGAAATGAGTGAAATCCTGCATTTGTCAGATGCATTGTATCCATAATGATCTTAAAGAGATTGTCTAAAACGTCAAAATACTTATCAGTAGAGTTTAAAATTGTGGCAATAGTTGACAAGAGCATTTCGTGTTTCAATGCAGTTTTCACTTTATTATGTTCTTGCAGTAGTAGTTTTTCCACAGCTTTCTTTTCGCTGATATCCCTGATATTAGTGAGAATAAGTTCTTTTTCTCCAATATCAATCTTTTGCAGGAATACTTCAGTTTGGATAGCATTTTGAGTTTTGGGAGATAGGATAGTCCATTCAAAAAAGTGATTTCCTCCTGATAGAGCTTTATTCCATGCGGCTTGTAAGTCTTCTTCATTATTAATAGGCGAGGAGATTTCTTTGATACTTTTGATATTTCTGAGCTCGTGAATCTCCATTTCAACCATTTCCAGTATCTTTGCATTGGCATTAATAATCTTGCCATTAAGCTCCTGCAAAATAATACCATCATAAGTTGAATTGAAAATAGTTTTGAATAATTCTTCAGACTCTCTCAGTGCGTCTTCTGAGTGCCTGCGCAATTCTATTTCATTCTTCAGTTGCTTATTGACTTTGGAGAGGTTTGCGGTGCGTTCGATCACCATATCTTCCAGTTTATTTTTATAATCCCAATTTGCCTTTTCCATTATCTTTCTTTTGGAAATATCTATTATCACGCCTACGATGGCAGAGGGATTGCCTTCTTCGTCCAGTAAAAGCGTTTTTCTAAAGATAACTTCTTTGTTTTCGCCATTCGAACGTGTCACTTGCCCTTCATAAACTTGAATATGTGGGCGCTGTAACAGCTCATTATCGCGTTGTTCATATTCTTTGGCTTGGTTAAAAGGAACCACTTCATATACAGTTTTTCCGATCAAATCACGCTCTTCAATCCCCATAAAATCAGTAAAGTCGGGGTTGCAGCCGATAAAATGCCCATGTGTATCTCGCAAAAACACAGGAATAGGAATGCCATTTACCAGCTGCCTAAGGGTCACACAACCGCACAAGCTGATATTAACATCATCAGCATTAATGGTCTTTAATTCCCAGTTTGCAGGCAGATCATCATCAATTTTGGTATTAGTGATAGCTAAGATTTTTTAGTGTCAGTATTATCAAAGGCGGATATATTGGCTTCTGGTGCGTCAATTTGGTTTAAGAAATCGGGTATAAGCTTTTTTATAATCTCAGGTGAACATAATATATAGTCAAATTTATTCATCTTTGGCTCCTTTGATAAAAACATAGTATAAATATGCTTTTTCGTCAATGAATATTTATTAAAAAGTAGTAATTAGATGGCTAACAGTTGTACGATCTTTTCACCATAAGCGATTTTTTTATCTTTGTCAAAGTTTGCATTACTAATATCAATAATGAGTTTAAGAGCCTCTGTATTTGTCGTATCGAATTTGAAAGGATACTCAATTTTTGGGACAATCTTCATCAGTTTAGCTCTATCTGGCAAATTCTTTTTGTCATATTCACAAACTATAGAGTTTGCTTTTATTTGAAATGAGCTTAAGCCTATTTGGATAGAGTACATACGCAGGCGGTAATATTCTAATGTGCGTAAAGCAAGCGGGGGAATATTGCCAAAGCGATCCTTTAATTCAGCTTTTAGTTGGTCAAAATCTTTCGTATTTTTGAATGCTATCATACGTTTATAAATACTGATTTTTTCTTTTTCATTGCTAATATAATCAAAAGGAAAATAGAAGTCGGACTCAATCTCAATTCTACGGATATCATTTCTCTCTTCTTCATCCCAAATGCCATTGGGGTTCTTCTCTTGGATATTCTTAATTGCCTGCTCCAAGAGTCTATTATAAAAATTAAAACCGATAGTATTAATTGCGCCGCTTTGTTTTGTGCCTAAAAGCGAACCTGCACCGCGAATCTCCAAATCGCGCATCGCAATTTGATAGCCTGAGCCCAAAGACTCATATTCAGTGAGTGTTTCGAGCCTCTTTCTTGCTTCGGGGGTGACGTGATTTGGTATGACGAGATAAGCGTAAGCACGACGATTACTGCGCCCCACACGCCCACGTATTTGATAAAGTTGAGCCATACCAAACATATCAGCCTGATTGATAATGATCGTATTTGCATTGGGAATATCAATGCCAGACTCGATGATTGTGGTAGCGACCAGTACATCAAACTTATGGTCCGAAAAATCGGCTAAAATGCTCTCTAATTCTTTCTCTGGAAGCTGCCCATGCCCTATTCTAAAACGAATATTGGGCAAAAGCTCTTGTAAGTCAGCAGCTATGCTATTAATCGATTCAACACGATTATGCAAAAAATATACTTGTCCGCCACGATCAACCTCTCTGAGTATAGCCTCTTTGATCACGTCTTTATCATATTTCACGATGACAGTTCTGATAGGCAGCCTGGCTTTGGGCGATGTTTGAATGACAGAGATGCTTTTGAGATTGCAAAGAACCATGTTTAGGGTACGCGGTATTGGAGTTGCAGACATATAAAGAGTATCGACATTGGTCTTTATCTGTCTAATTTTATCTTTATGCTTCACACCAAAACGATGCTCTTCATCGATAATTAATAGTCCCAGACTGCGAAAGCGTACATCTGTGGATAGAAGACGATGCGTACCAATAATGATATCCATTTTACCTTGCGCCAAAGCGACCAGATCACTCTCTTTTTGTGCATTAGTGCGAAAACGGCTGAGTAGGGCTACTTTTACAGGAAATTGTGCAAGTCGCTCTTTAAAAACAGTGAAATGCTGTTCAGCTAAGAGGGTTGTTGGCACGAGCACAGCCACTTGATAGCCGCTCATAACTGCTTTAAAAGCAGCTCTAATGGCAATTTCTGTTTTACCAAAGCCAACATCACCACAGAGTAGTCTCTCCATGGGCTTATTACTTTCCATGTCTCGTTTTATTTCTTCAGTGACTTTTCTTTGATCGGGAGTTTCTTCAAAGATAAATGATTCTTCCATATCAGTTTGCCAGTCATTATCAGTGGAAAAATGAATACCTGAGCGGACATTGCGTTCAGCGTAGAGATCGACAATCTCATCGACGACCATTTCAATCTGCTTTTTAGCACGTGCTTTAGCCTGTTCCCATTGCTTGGTACCAAGCTTATTGATAGTAGGTGCAACTCCCTCTTCAGAGACGTATTTTGCAATGATATCCATCTGCCAAGCAGGCACGTAAATGCGAGAACCTTCTGCATATTGAATAGATAGACACTCTATCTTGCGTCCATCGATATTAAGGACTTTTAAGCCCTCATATATACCTATACCATAGTCAATATGAACAATATAATCTCCAGGCTTGATTGAGTCATAATCGACTAAAGCCTCGCCTTGAGCGAAGTTTTGATCTACCTTTTTTCTCTTCAGTCTTTGGAAGATTTCATGGTCAGTCAAAATAGCGATCTTTGCATCTTTGAGTACAAAACCCTTATGCAAAACGCCAATAGTGAAGTATATTTTATCTTTTAAATCAGGTAAAAGCTCTTGCATTCTCTGCATCTGAGCGACATTTTCACTTTGAATATAGATGATATAGCCCATATCCAAATATTTGTCTAAGAAACTCTCTAATAGTACGAGATTTGCTTCTATAACAGGGGCGGGCTCGGAAGGAAAGTCTATCTCCTCTATTTGTTTTGGAGTAAAGAGATTATATTTCACGTCATAATATGCACTGGTAAGAATGTGATTTGAAAAGAGAGAGGTGAGTTTATTAATCTCAGAAACTGGTAAGAACATATCCTCAGGTCTTGCTATTAGGCGTTTTTTATCTTCTTTTTTTGCTTTCTCCCAAAGATCCACACAGTCAAGAATGATATCTTCAGCATACTGTGAAAGAGAGTGAATATTGTCCCAAAAGATGATGGACTTTTTTGGGTTAAAATAGTTTAAAAGTGTAGATTTCTCTTTAAACAGAAGCGGGATATCTTGTTCAATACCATCATAATAACCTTTTAACTCGATCTTTTCACGTAGCGGTGAGTCTTTGTCTATCGAAGTGATAATCACTTCTCGTGCAGGAATTATGGTCGCTTTTTTGAGCTCTTTGCCTTCAGAACGATGAGTTTCTATGTTAAAATGCCTGATGGAATATATTTCATCGCCAAAATACTCTATACGTATAGGGAGAGGATAATTGGGGCTAAAAACGTCAATAATGCCGCCACGCTTAGAAAATTGGCCAGGCTTGATTACATTAAAGTCATACTCATAACCGCTATTTGTGATCATGTCTATGAGCGTGCTCATCTCAAATTCCATACCCTGTTTAATTTCAAAAATAGCGTCTTTCAGGGTTTCAAAAGTACTAATAGACTGGATCAAGCTTCTGAGAGAGAGGCTATATATTTTTGGTTTTTGACTAATGATATCAGATAGTACTTTTATTCTTTCAGCACGAATCACATAGTGTGGCGAACGCTCTTCATAAGGCAGTATTTCGTAATCAGGTAAAAACCGCACCATTTCGTCGTTCAAGATCAGACGCAGATCATCGTAGTATTCTTCAGCTTGGCGATCGTCAAGGCTCACTAAGATAATATTCTTTTTACTAATATTGAAGGCTTGGGCAAGCAAAAGGCTTTTCAAAGAGAAGTTCAGTTGAGTAAAGATACCTGTTTTTTCAGAGTTTTTTACAATATCAGAAAACTCTCTTATGCTTTTCGAGTCATTTAGCTGCTTTGATAAAAGTTTAATAATCAATTAATATAATCTCTTTTATGTTTAGATCTTATGTACAGGCAAATAAATGGAGAATTGAGTTTATTTGGTAAATGGCTTGAGAATAATGTCAATAAAGCTATCCCATGAATAATTATCAATAGCATATTGGATAAATTGCACCATGCTTTCTCGGTCATACTTTTCAAAGAAATCAATAATCGCATTGCTCAGCGCAGTTTCATCTTCAGGTGGTACGAGTATGCCGTTTTTATTTGGTATAATGATCTCATCAAGTGCGCCAGTTTTGGTGGAGATGACGGGTTTGCCATAAGATAAAGCTAATAAAGAGACGCCGCTTTGAGTGGCAGAGCGATAAGGTTGCACAACGACATCAGCGATAGCGAAATACTTTGGTATATCTTCATTTTTAATAAAGCAATTATGAAAGATGATAAAATCTTCGAGATTACTTTCTTTGATCAGATTGTAATATGGCTGTTCATTTCCATAAACCTCTCCAGCAATTACCAGTTGAACATCTTTATTGTGCTTATTGACTTCTTTAAACGCCTTTATCAGTACATCTAGTCCTTTATAGGGCTTTATATAGCCAAAAAACAGAATAGTCTTTTTGGGGCTTATCTTCAAATCAAAATAGGCATCATGTTTTTCTTTTTCATTTAGCGCTGTAACTTCATAATTAGGGTGAAAAGCTTTTATTACGTTTTGCTTTGGGTATTCAGGCATAATTTCAAAGATAGAATTATATACATTTTCAGAGAGCGAGACTAAATAATCACTTCTTTTTAGTGCCATTTGAGAGAAGAACCTACCAAAGGGCCATCTTTCATGAAAGTGAATATTATGAATAATATACATCACCTTTGCTTTAGATTTTGCATGTATTTCATTGATAATTTTGGCATACATTGGTGCAAAAAAAGGCACCCAGTATTTGATAATGACAAGATCTGGATGATAGTCAAGTATCTCGTTAATGCCCTTTTTCCATGTTAAAAAATTATAGGGGACCAAAGTTCGGACAGTATCATATGTATTATCATCTTCTGTGGGGTTTAGTTGACCTTTACCAGGGAAGAAAAGCTTTGGATATTGTTTTAAAAAAGAGAACACTCTCAGTTCGTGATCTTTTTCAGATACCTTTTTGACGGTATTCATCAAAAACTCAGCGATTCCTCCACGAAACGGGAATGCTGGTCCTATAAACGCTATTTTCATTTTAACCTCACCTTTGTATTTGACAAACAATATTCATATAAAAGTCTTGAAGATACTGCTTGTCAGGTTAAAAACACCGTATATATTGTATCGTATCTATAAAAATAGGATATTTCACGATACTTTTACTAATACCATTCAACAGAATTATTTATTCTTGTCAACTTAAAAACCAAGAAAATGAAAAATATAAATGGTCTTTGTTTATGCAGACTCACTCAAATCAGCTATAATAGAGTATTTAGAAGATTTTCTTGCATATATAAAAGAAAAGTATTGACTAAATATATTATTTCTTTTTATTTACATATAAAGGATGATATGAGGTGAAGTTTATTATGATAACTGTTTTTGATAATATTTTGCTATGGCATGGTGATAAAGAAAATGACTACCTGTCTATTTTGGACAAGAAGGTTAGCCTAACCGTGTCAAATGAAGCTATACCAAGCGAACGAATGGTTAGTATGGAGCAAATAGCACAAGATATTATCACAATCGTCACTGAAACTGATGCAGGGGCGGGCTTTATCAATAATAAAGAGAAAATAGCACGTGCAGATGCGATTATTACAAATGCAAAAAACGTGTTTTTATGTGTTCGTACTGCAGACTGCTTTCCCATTTTAATCTTTGACCATGTACAAAAAGTAATTGCTGCTGTGCACTCAGGGCGTGAAAGTACTAAAAGAAATATTGTCGGTAAAACAATACAGAAGATGCAAGAGGCATTTCAATGTAGTGCTGATCACTTACATGTATCTATCGGAGCTGGTATCAGTAAAGAATACTATGCTGTTGATAAAGATTGTTATTTTGACTATTATCATGCGCAAAGCTCTCTATATGACAGCGCTTTATTAGCCGAAAAGCTCAACTCAAAAACATTTAACATTGATCTATGCGAAACAATTTTATTGCAACTTTATGCACAGCAAATCAACAAAGAGCATATTAATATCGTAGATGAATGCACTTATCAGAATAATAATTATTTTTCATATCGTCGTAATAAAACAAAAAACAGACAACTATCAACTATAGGGATAAAACTATGACTCAAACATATTATAATGAAGAGAAGACCATTCTTTTAGAAATATCAGATGATGGCTATAATGCATTTCTTACAATTGAAGAATTTGATGACTTTATCGATGAAACTGATATTGTAAAACTAATAGAAGAATCTGGAGTAAAATATGGCATTGAAGAAGCACGTGAGTTTATCAAAGCCAATAATTTAAACAAAGAATTCAGTGTACCGTTTCCAATTGCTATCGGCTCGAGAGCAAAAGAACCAGAAGTGGAGTTTTCCCTGCTTTTTGACTCAAATAACAGCTATAACTCTACAATAGGCAATCAATTCTTCTTACTGGAAAGCATTAATAAAATACAAAAAGGTGAACCTTTGGCGCATTTGTTTATCACCAAACAGGCAAAACCTGGCATTAATGTATTTGGAGAAGAAGTCACAACAAACAACTCTGAGAGGCTTTTAATTGACCAATATTTGGGGGATAATGTTGAATACGATCATGACCGCGGGCAAATCATTGCAAGCCAATCAGGCTATCCTTGGGTTGATGATCTCAATAGGATCAATGTTAAAAGCGATTTTTCTATCGATCATGACCTTGTTGACAATGAAAAACTTGTGCTCTTTGGCAATCTCACAATTAAAGGTAATGTCTCGAGTAATTCTAATCTACAGATCGACGGTGACTTGTTTATCGAAAATGATATAGAAGACTCAACTATATACTGCACAGGCAACTTGGTAGTCTTGGGTAATATCCTCAATTGCAAACTTGAGGGCATTATAACTGAAAAAGATGTTGTCTTTAATAATGCAGAAAACTCACGTATAGCCTGTGGCGGCAAGATTAGCTTTGAAAAGAATGCTCATTTCTGCAAATTAATGGCAGAAAAAGGTGTTTTTGGTAGCGAAGAAAACAGCTCTATTGTCGGAGGTATAATACAGAGTGGCGAGCACATTGAAGCTGCTATAATCGGCAATGTGAGCAATATGGCAACAGAAATTGAAATATCTATTTCCCCCTTTACAAAAGAAAAGATGCTCCTCTTAACAAAACAAATAATGAAAATGAGAGAGTATGAACAAACAGATACCTCAGACTTTCTTGATAAGTCAGAGAAATTGCAAATCCTTGAAGATAAACTTGAAAGCGAGATAAACAGGGCACTCAAAAATGACGATATGGTGCCAAAACATATCTTAGCTTTTAAAAAGGTGTTTCCTGGCGTTTATCTGAGAATCCTCAAAAAGTCGATGAATATTGTCGAAATGGCAGAGAGGACTTCATATTCAATAGTAAATAATGAGCTCATCGCCGAAGAATATTAGTAAGTATAAAAAATGAACCAAAGCCGCAACTCTTTTATAATGATTGTTACAATCTTACTTGTAGCATTCTTTTATCATTTTTTTCATGATAAATATGATCGCGAGAACCTAATGGTGGCAGAAATTGATGGGCAAAAGCTATATTATTCAGATTTGGAGACTTTTGCCAAAAAACAGGATATAGAGCTCAATGAAAAGACACGAAAATATATGCTTGATGATATGCTTGCTCAAAAAATAATCTTAGCATATGCTCGAAAATCAGGTATTTTACACCGTGAATTACAAAAAGATATAGATAATCACAAAAAAGTAGCCGAGAAAAAACTCATTGCAGAGCGTTTTTTTGATTTACAGACCCTTGAATATGTCAAAGTAACACCAAAAGAGACGAAAAGGTATTACAAGTCCCATATTTTCTACACTATTCGGGCAATGAACTTTGAAAAGAATGCTAATATGTCACTACAACGTGCCCAAACAGCCTTATCACGTCTAAAAGAGGGTGAGCTTTTTATCGATATCTATCAAGATACATTTCCCGAAGATGATAGCCAAAAGCCTGGGCTTGTCGGTGTTACAGATCTTGAAGAAGCAACAGATGATTTGAAAAGAGAAATTAGGAAGCTAAAAAAGAAGGGTGATTTTTCTGAAATAGTTGAAAGTAAAACACATTACTCTATCTATTATCGCGATGCAAACCCCTCTTACTCTGAGACTAGGCATTATATTTATAAAAAGCTATACTATCAGCAAAAAGAAAAAACTAAATATGAATTATTAGACAAATTGACAAATAGCATCACTATGAATTACTATGAAATTAATAAGATGATGTCGGATACGACTGACACATACGCATTTTATTATAATAATGATCTGGCAATTTCGAGTCTGTATAAACAAAAGCTCACAGTGAAAGACTTTTTAAAAAGAGCAAAAGAAGATTATAAAATTGAGAATATCTATACATACAGTGAAAAAGAGGTTCAGCAGCTTGCCCATAGCTTACTCTTGCAAGATGTGATACTTGAATATGCAAAAGACCTTAAGTTTCAAAACAATCCTATCTTTAAAAAAGAATTAAGTAAAAAAATGGCAGAGCTTGATGAACAAATAGCACTAAATACAATTGCCTATGTACTTGAAAATTATATAAAAATCGAAGAGCCAAGCATTGCTGATATGCAAAAAGAGTACTTTGACAACCAAGAATATTACAGAAAACCATCTCTTTTTAAAATACAAGAAATCTATGTCAAAAAGAAAAGTACCGCCGATGAGGTCCTAGCCTTAGCAAGAGATAACTACAACTTTAATCAGTTGGTGCAAAAATACTCGGAAGATGATGGTAAAAATTATGATAATGGGCGTACAGCATATCTCGATGCAAATGACCTTGGCAGAGAATACAAACTCTTTGAGAAACATAAAAAGAATGATATTCTGGACTTACGTGAAGATTTGCATGGGAATTATATTATTACAAAAATAATTGATGTGCAAGCAGGCGCCTTATTGGGGTTTAATGATTCAAAAATGGACGTATTTAAACGACTTTATTCTAATAGATTAAATGAAAAGCTTGACGATATTTGCAATGAATACAGCATTCATGTACGTAAATATTATGAAAATCTAAAACCACCACAAAAGCAGCGTGTAAGAAAGTTAACTGGGTTTAAATAAGATTATATTTTTAATTAATCTTGATCATCGATATAGCAAGTATTTCACTTTGCATACTCAATTTCGCATTCATAGTAAATATTGCTTGACATAAACTTAGAGCTTTAACTCTTTGATTATTATAAATACTAAATCAAAATAGAGGTAGAAATGAACTTATCACAAAGAGCATTAGAAATTCAGGCTTCTCCTATTCGAAAGCTTATGCCTTATGCAAACAATGCAAAGAAAAATGGCATTCATGTGTATCAATTAAATATCGGACAACCTGATATCGAAACACCACAAGAGATGATTGATATGTATCATAACTTTGAAGAAAAAGTTTTGGCATATGGTCCATCGCAAGGGCTTGACGTTTATCGTAAAGCTTTGGTAAAATATTACAAAAAACATCATATCAGCCTTGAAGAAGACGAAATAATCGTCACAACCGCAGGTTCAGAGGCTATTATCTTTGCTATGATGGTGACCTGTAATGTCGATGATGAAATAATCGTTCCAGAGCCTTTTTACACCAACTACAATGGTTTTGCAACTATGGCAGGCGTAAAGCTTGTTCCTCTTACTACATATGCAGAGACAGGCTTTGCATTACCAGAAAGAGAAAGTATTGAAGCAGTCATTACCGACAGAACCAGAGCAATAATGATCTGCAATCCTGGCAATCCAACGGGTACAGTATATTCATACAAACAGATGGAAATGCTTGCTGAGCTTGTTAAAAAACATAATATTTATTTGATTACAGATGAAGTATATAGAGAGTTTGTTTATGAAGGCGAGCCTGCAGTTAGCGCTCTAAGCCTTAAAGGTATAGAAGACCACGTGATTATGTGTGATAGTATCTCAAAGAGATATTCTGCATGTGGTGCACGTATAGGCTGTATCGTCAGTAGAAATAAGCAGATTATGAGCTCTCTCTTAAAGTTTGCTCAAGCGCGTCTTTGCCCTCCAACAATCGATCAACTTGCAGCTGCAGCATGCGTGGATTTACCAGGTGAATATACAGCAAATATCTTAGCTGAATATGATAAGAGAAGAAATATCGTCTATGAAGAACTACAAAAGATCGATGATATCGTGTGTGTAAAACCAGGTGGCGCTTTTTATATCATTGCTAAACTCCCAATTGAAAATGCAGAAGACTTTATCATCTGGATGCTGGAAAACTTTAATATTGATAATGAAACAGTTATGGCAGCGCCTGCTGAAGGATTTTATGCAACTCCAGGATTAGGTCGTAATGAATTGAGACTTGCTTATGTACTAAATGAAAATGATTTAAGAAAAGCAATGAATATCTTCAGAAAAGGTTTGATTGAATATAAAAAATCACATTAATCTATGACAATATTATAAAGACAGTGTCAGTTTTATATGACATTTTTTAAGGGCGAAGCTTAAACAGTTCCGCCCTTTTTTCATGTAAATTGTGACTACATTGAGACCTTTGATTTAGAAATTTACAAAAAAGTGAGAATATAATGCCCTAATTTAAGCTAAATCTATACCTTTTTGTCAGAAATCTATGTATTTTGGAGCTTTTTTACCTCCCTTTTGTTGG
>Ga0116182_1002460_pt1 | contig 18230 bp, 26 predicted proteins | sample AD_UKC077_MetaG_FD_89805 | JGI IMG/M metagenome (GOLD analysis project Ga0116182, IMG submission 89805) | Active sludge microbial communities of municipal wastewater-treating anaerobic digesters from USA - AD_UKC077_MetaG | ecosystem: Engineered > Bioreactor > Anaerobic > Digestate | place: USA...
CTACCACTTGTGCCTGATTCGCCTGATGTTCCTGAACTACCACTTGTGCCTGATGTTCCTGAACTTCCACTTGTGCCTGATGTGCCACTTGAACCACTTGTGCCTGATTCTCCTGCAAAAGAACCAAGACCGGTTCCAATTTTAATACTTGTTACATAGCTTTCTTGCTCATCTGCTATACTACTAGAACTGCCAAGGACATAATATAATAATCCCTCAGCCATATGCATTTGAGCCCTATTATTTGTTGTAATTTTTCCTAGCGAAATTCCATTTAAAAAAACTTCTGCTTCAACGGAATTCCATCCACTTGTAATATCATATTGAACTCTCCATGTCTGCTCTACAGCTCCTTCTCCGTAAGAAACCATACCAGAGGAGCCTGGAAAAAAAACACAATTCCCCGCCGAGTTAATATCGGCTAAATAAACACCATCTTGTGTTAATAAAAATGCTATATGCGCATAGTATTCATCGTCCAAAGGTATCTGAAGGAAATAACCTCCGAAATTATTCAAAAAAATTTGGGGTGCTAATTTAGTATTTTTTATTTTTATTTCTATTGTAAATAAATCAGGGAGAGTTGATACAGATAACGATTTCGCACAACTTAACCCTCCTCCCTCCACATCCGTTCCTGCCGAATATATGTGGTATCCATTATCTATTACAAAATAGTTTGTTCCTCTTGATTCTATAGTTATCCACGAAATCAAGGAATCGCAATTATCATTTAATATATCAGGAGTAATAGACATTTTTACACCACCTCACTTCTTCTCTGAAAGAATCCTCTCTTCATTATTATTGTTCCTGAACCGATTGAAGTTATATTGCCATTCGCAATGAAATTTGATGGTGAAAAATTTGGTGTGCTCATTGATACAATTCCTTATTATTTAATATACTTATTTATGTATCTGCTGGTTCAAATTTGATACCTTGAGCAGTAATATTATAACCTTGTGCGTCAAAGTCTCCTCTTACCCAAAGTGTTGTGAATGTTGTATCTTCTGTAAGATATAATGTTCCATTTTCAAGAACTTCTATAGGTGGGACAGGTAATGTATCAGTTGCAAGATGACAATCACCGCCTATTTTGAACCTTGAGACAACAGGTGTATATTCTAGCATAAAACTACTGTGGGCAAAAGCATTAAGGTCAGGAGCCGTATATTCAAGATACATCGCATGATATAGTGTGATATCACCATATGTGGTGATATATCCTGATTCTCCGAATAAAAGTGATGGTAGATATGCAACGTTTTCCCATGTCATTGAATTACAAACACCAGCACTGACTGTTACTGTTTGCCCACCGTCTGTAAATGAATTGGCATCAAAATAAACACTATTGGCACTTGTGGGAATTGAATACCCACCAGAACCACCAGATGAATCTGACCAATTTGTTGTGGACTCCCATATTCCAGTGCCACCTACCCAATATCTGTCTGCCATTAGTCATCTTCCTCTACCGTAGTCAAAACAAGATGTTTATATAAAGCGCTTTCGTTTGCGCTTTTATATAATGATTTATTAGCATCTTTCAATATTTTAGCGAATCTTGGGTCTAATTTCATCTCAAATTTAAAAAGTCCTCCGTAACCAACACCATCTTCTCGTACAACAATAGTTGATATTGGTATTGTACTTTTTGTCCCTTTTATTTTATATGCTAAATATGGAGGTTCTTTATCTGTTACTGCCGTTAAATGTTCTTGTATTTCATCCCATTTATCAGTTCCAAATATATTTTTAATAACTTCTGGGTCAACAGACATGTCACCAATGGCCATTGTCTCTTCTTTTTCGGTTACTGATTTTATAGGAAATTCAGCTTTTATTTCATTTAACATGCCCTTTTTAAGTTTGGTATTTGTATTTAAAGCACTTATAGCATTTGATGAATATTCCTTATTCCTTTTATGCATTTTCTTCAATATTTTTGATGCATTTTCATCACCATACGATTCTTTAGCTTTTAGTATATTGTACATAAATTTCCTAGATTCTCTATTATCACCGTTTAACATTTTATCGATGTCTTTATTGCCAAGCATAGATTTTAATTCTTTTATTTCGGGTGTGTTATACATTTGAAGCATTTTTTGTACTTCATTTTTTTTGATACCGGATTTCAATATTTTTTTCTGCGTGTCAGCATACACCTTTGGGTCTATTTCTTTTGGTAAATTTTTATCCCAAGCATTAAATTTACTTGTTGTTTGATTCAAAAAGTTTACATTTTTATCTTTTTTCAGTGAAACCTCATTCAAAATTTTCTGCCCTGTTGCTAATTTTATCTTGATATAAATATCAGATGAAAATCCTTTATTTTTTTTATAATCTTTCAAACCTAGTGCCTCTACATCTTCTTGTACGTCCCAACAAGTATTTTCTATTATTTCTGAAGCGTCATCAACATTAAATTCTCTTTTTATCCTATTATGAATGGCATTAGAATTATTGATAGATGATTTTAACCAATCTTTTGTTATTATAGATTCATGTTCGTCTAATGATGATAAATGCTCAAGCACGGATTTTTGAAATTCTGATTTTTGTTTATCGTTCATTGATGTACATAGCATTGTCATCAATTCACCAGCTTGTGCTTGTATTTTACCAGCACCCCCAGCACCCCCATCTGTAAAGTATGATATAGGTGGTTTTGTTGAACTGATCAATTTTGTATTCATCATTCGTGTAAAAATTTGAACTTCTCTAATAGGAACTTTGCCTGATAATAGATGTGTTGGGGGCGCCCATTTATTTTTTACTGATATATCAACACCTTCAAAATTTTTATTTTTATCATAAAACTTTTTATCGCCTTTTTTCATATCATATAAAGTATCTGTAAAAGCTTTTTGCTTTGAGGTGTTTATTTTTGAATCAAGAGTTTTATCTTTATCATTAATTTTTGTCGGGTACGAAACTGTTGATTTTTTATTGTTTTTTTTGTCTATTTTAATGCCTAGCTCTTTATTGATTTTACTTTCTTTTTCTTTTTTCTTTTTTTCAATTTCTTTTTCAGCACGTTTTTCTGCTTCTGCTTTTATTTCAGATTTTGACATTATTTCTTTGGGTTTTATTGTTGGTTTTTTTTGACCTGTAAGTTTGCTTTTATCATCATCAGATTTTTTCACAAGACCACCCTTACCGACATCACCTTCTTTTTCGCCAGTGTCTACTTTGACTAATTTGTGATTTTTGATTTCGGCTCTGACAATATGTTTATCATCCGCCCATTTGTAAGTGCCACTCACATGATGTAATCCAGCACTTTTTGCCTGTTGAATGGCATCTTGATGTGATTTATTTTGACTAGAAGATGTACTTCCTACCAGCTTTTTTTTTACATTGAAGGTTGATTCCTCAATATTATTTTCTTTATTAAATTTCTCTCTTTCTTTTTCTGCACGAAGTTGTTCTTTCTTTGCTTCCAATTCTTCTTTTTTATCACGTTCATCATCCAATTCTTCAATTTCTTCTGGTGTTGCTAATAATCTACCTAGTTTTGAACGAACTAAATCACGTCTTTTTAGAATTTTTTCTTTTTCTGCTTCAATTGCATCTTCTTCAGCAGCTTTTTGCTGGGCTTCTGCATCAGCTGTCTCTTGTTCCTTTTGTTCTGGTGTTTTCCAGGCGTCATCTGGTTTTACACCAGTTCCTGTAAAATCTCTTTCCCCCTTATCATTTATAGGGATGTCACCATCTTCAATTAAAAAATCTAAAAATTTATGTTTTTTCATTATTCAAACCACCTTGCAATTCCTGATTTCTTTTCTTCACTCAATCCTTTGCTCATATCTTTAACACCCACTGAAAGGGCATATTTCTTAGCAGGGTTTATCACCAGATTTGCCATTGTAATGAAATATCTATTCAACAATATTGGTGTGCTCATCTGCTCCCTATTACTTATGGTGAATTTTACGTCCTTATATGTATCACCATTGAATGTAAGGTTCAATAAAACAACTGGTCTTTCTTCCAACGTACCCATTGTTCTCACTGTTTTCATACCATTTAATTTATGCTCATATTCTTTATCTAGATGATGCCATGTTACATACTTATCATGTATGTTCCACTTATCAGCATGTATTACACAATAAGCACCGTTTCCAGTGTCCATTTTGGCTTTCATATCACCTATTGATTCAATATTGACTGTTTCAATATATCCACATTCAGTAGGTGGTCTATGCCAATTTTCTCTCTTTGTTATGTATTTGATAACTTTATCTGTTACTTTTACACCGCTGGCCTTCTCTATTCCTTCAGTTCCCGGCGAAGCATTTATTTCCAATACATATAATTTACCATCTTTTGTTTTCAATATATCTACACCAGCCCATGTAGCCCCAACACATTTGGCAGCCAATATTGCTAATTTTTCTACCTCATCTGTTATTTTCAATGGGGCGACCTTACCGCCCAGTGAATAATTAGAACGAAAATCCTTTTTTATCTTCATTCTTTTCATTCCGGCTATGTATTTACCACCAAGAATATGTATTCTCATGTCATAATCTGCTTCCAGATATTCTTGTATGATGACTTCAGTTCGCTCTTTCAATTTCCATACGGTCTGTAGGGTTGATTTCATTCCTTCTACTGAATCAACTAGAAATACCCCAACACCCTGTTCTCCTGTAAGTGTCTTTATAACACATGGGAATTTACCACCAACTTTTTTGAATCCGGCTTCAATGCCTAATTCATTTGATATAAGTGCTGTTTTGGGTGTTGATATTCTGGCGTCTGACATTTTCAAGTATGCTCTGTATTTGTCATAACATTCTTCAATACATTGACGTGTATTTACACAAAATATATTATATTGTTCTAATTGTGATACAAAGTCAAGGCTGGCTTGTCCTCTTGTAACACTATTTCTTATGATAGCAATCGTATTATTTTTGTTGATACGAAATCCTTGTGTATCATCAGTATTATGAATGCGAAGTTTTCCATCATCATCTTTTGTTATATAACATTCTTCAGCAAATGCCATATAACACTTGAATCCCATTTTTTCACATTTTTCTTTTATTTTTCCAGATGTTTTGAAATAGCCACCACTTTTCTTACGACTTGTAATAATTACAATACGCACTTCACTTTCAATGGCTTCATTTACAAACTCATCAAATACAATCATTTTGTTCTCCTAATATTTCTCTATGATATTTATCATATATTTAGCAACCACTTTTGCTGCTCTTTTATAATCAGAAGGTTTTACATCCTCAAGTTTCTCATAATCCATACCCCATATAGCCATGTGTTCCAAAATTTCTTCTTCAACGACAACAGAAACGGAAGCCGGTGACCCTTCAACTATTTGATTTATCAATTCTTTCCAGTTATCTATAAGCGCTTTTTCCATAACACTTCTTACTATCAGTTTGACAGGGCCTTTTATCAGGCCTTCATCTAAAATTTTCTTTCTTTTATGTTTTTTTGTCATAGGAACTTCAGCTCCAGCACCACCATCTGCACTGTCCATACCTACACCCATGTTTTCATCCATCTCATCTTCCTCGTCATCGTCTTTGGTGTTGATTTCACCGCTTTCCATATCTATATTCTGTGACCTTTTACGAATAGGGCTTTCATTGTCACTGCGACCAAAATTCATTTCCAAAATATTGTCTATTTTATCTTCAATAGCCATTATAATAATTCCTCCAAAAATTCATCTTCTTTAGATGAGTATTTTCCTCTTAATTTATATACAATACCCCAATTGTTTATTCGTGTAACGCCATCATCAGCTACACCATGCCATCTACTTTTGAAGGCATTTGCATCTATCCATACTTTTATGTATGAGGCAGGGTCTGCAAAGAACAATGTGTTTTCTTCATCATTGTATCCAATACACACAATATAATGCCCCCTATCCATTTCATTTTCCCAATTACGAATTGAGCCATCCCCCCATGCCTGAACCATGACTAATGTAGGCCATCCTTTGTCAATAAAAGATTTCAATTTTTCAATTGTGAATCTACCTTCTGTATATGATAATCCTAGTAGAGATGAAGCATATTTCAATCCTTCTATCGGAGCACCAGTATCTTTAAGACTCTCAAAATCATTGTTAGGGACAAACTTCAAACACGCATCTATAATCTTGTTTGGACTTACGTTTTTTCCAGCATAGTTACATATCATATGAAGGGAGTATATGCCGCAACTCCAATCATTTGGTTGTTTAGAAGGTTTAAATGCAAGTATCTTTACATTCTTTAAATATTTTTCAAGTCTTGCCATTATTATCCTTTATTTTTCATTATTTCCCAGCTGTTCATCACTCCTTTTCTGAGCAAGTTCAGTGGCTTTCTTTGCCGCCTCTTTAGCATCCTTTTCTATTTTATCGGCTGCTATTTTAGATTTTTCTGGATTGTTCCTATATACGAACAACATGGTTACTGCTCCAACAATAATTCCTAATACAAATGCTATAATATAACCTAACATAATTATTACCTCCTTAATCTTGTATCCTTTGTAATTCTTTTACGGCATCAACTGCCATTCCTTTTATAATGTCTACATATCCTTTTCCGATAAAATTCAGACCACTGATATTTGTAATGTCTTTATGACCACCAGACTGTGCTTGAATTACATCCCATGCTGTAACACTTACTTTTCTCAATATTGATTTTTGTTTTAATGATAATTCAGAATATGGTTTATCTGTGATATCAGCAATCATGTTTCTCCACCACTCTTTTCCTTCTATACCTTTAGCATATTTTTCAAATAATGCCAAAAAGTCTTTGAAACCAAATCCCATTGATTCTTCATTTGCTTTTTTCTCAAATGTTCTCTTGATGTATTCCAATGAGACTTCATTGCTTTGTAGTTTTGAGCGCCATTTTTCTAACACTCTCTGCGCAAGTTCTCCCAAGTGAACATTAGATGATTCTTGTGTCTTTTTTCTGAAAGGATTTTTTGTGATTTGCAATAAACCAACAGGCCACATCATTACCAGATAGACAGAATCGGGGTGATTTTTGAATACAGTATATCTATCATATAGGACTTTTGGGCTCATAAGAGCACTTGAACCATATTGAACTGTTATATTACCAAACTGCATTGATTCACCAGTTTTTATACTTTTTATATCTCTAATGTTATCTGTATCACTCATCTTTTCTTTTTGAATACCAATGTAATTATCCATAGCTGCCTGTAATTCTTCTGGAGTTCTATAACCTTCTTTTTTTGCTAGATATTTTGTTATGTTATACATACTTATCAATGATGGATTTGCCATCATAACAAGTCTTTCCATGAATTGAGGTTTATTTTTGTAGGCAAGAATGAGTTTGTTACATACAAGACCCATCATCATTCTATTTCTTGAAACATCAAGTTTACTATCCATGTTAAAAGCAGACCTCATTACATCATCTGGTGTAATGTTGTTTTTAGCAAAATCAGCACTATCAACCATTGATATTAGTTGTAAATCTTCTTGTGGAAAAGCGTCTGATTTATTCAATACTGACGATATATAAGCAGCATTGGAAGGTGTATGAACAAATGATGTTGATGTTCCTTTGGAAACACCTACTTGACCTTCATGGTGGTCTGTATGAATGTGCATAACTGCGTCTTTACCATGTGCAAAATCGACTAGGACATGAAGTGTTTTGTCTTTTGGTTTTGGTACGGCATATTCCTTATCACCATATTGTATTACATGAGTATCTATTGTTTTGATTCCGTAACGTGATAGATAATTTTTAATGGCGATTGCCGAACTAACTCCGTCTAGTGTCGTCAAAGGTCTTGATGAAAATAGATTTCAGCAGTTCTATGAGTTTTTGCAAGCTCACGGATATTGCGAATACCAGATTCATTCAAGACCTCAGCACCCACCTCCAATATGTATTCAATTTTTTCGGTTAAATTCACTTATTAAATCCTCCTATACTGATTTTTGCAATCTTTTTATAAGTTCTTCCAGCACATATTGTGCTTTATATGGCATATCAGATTTAACATTTTTCACTCTTTTGTTGATTTCTTTTGTTATATCATACCACATATCTTGAGCTATTTTGATGAGTTCTGGATATTTTTTGATTTTAGTAGAATGTTTCTGATTAGAAAGCATATCATTGAAATATCCTTCAAAATCAAAATTATCTTTCTCATTCAAATATTTATCTTCTATACTCATAATTTTTTCCCTATGCCGCTTTTTATTTTTGATGATTCAATATCCATTTTTGTTCTCAATATTATATCATTTAATTGATTAAAAGCATTTATTTCTTCTGGTGTGGGATTCAATTTCCACAACACTTTTTTAATTTTAGCCAAATGGTCAACAATATATTCAATGTCTTGTACATAAGTATTGTAGGATGTTATCTCAATACCAAATATATTTTGTACAACTCTACGAACAAGTGCCATTATACCAAATGTAAATTTATCCATCTGCACAAAAAATGCTATCAATCTTTTTCTATTTATTTGTAAAAGCGCCTTTTTTATTTCATCCTTCAATTCTTCTTTTTGTTTTTTATCTGTTGCTAATATATACCAGCAAAGAAGATTGAATACATCTACAATTTCTCTCTCTGCTCTAGCCAGATAGTCAAACATTGTATCTGACCTTTTTATCTTGAAACCAATTTTTCTACCAACTTTTTTTATATTTTGGTATACTGGGTCAGGAACAGCCATTTCATTAACCATTCCAATTTCAATAATCGCTGCTATATCTTCAAATATATTGTCATTTATATCATCAACAATATAATCATCTGGTTTCTTTTTCTTCTTTTTCTTTTTGGGTTGGTTCTCTCTACGAACAGGGGCGGATAGAACCTTATTCCAATATTTCTCAACATTTTTTGTTGTAGTTGCACCACCAGTTTGGTCTGATGTATTACCACCAATCATACCACCACCTGGCGCTCCACCAGCCCCTACACCGGCACTACCACCTGCCAATCCATCTTCATTCAAGAAATTTTTTAGTCTCATTTATCTTTCCTATCTTCCAATAGAATAATATCTTTTTCTATCCTGTTTATACGGTCATCAAAAATCTTTTCAATTTTTGTTGATACACCATTTACTATGTTATTTTCAGCTTTTGATACATTTAATCCAAATATGATTAATCCTAATGAAACCAAAATACTGATAATAGCCACAACTATTTTGAGATTTGTAGAAATAGTTCTAACTTCAGATATTATTGATTCTGTATCTAATCTTTGAACCTTTTCTGATACATTTTTTATTTCAGGTAATGCTTCTAAAACCTTTACAAGTGATAGGTTTACAGAATGTAGCATATCCGTATTAGCATTATTTGTTTCTTGTAAATTATCTACTAACCCTTCTATAATATCTAGAAGGTCATGTGATCGTTCCTTATCTTCTGCCATTAATTTACCCACCTTTCATTGAATAGTGTAATAGTGTTGTTCAGGGTATTTAAAGCCTCTTTCGTTTCTTGCTTTGTTTTTCCGTCCAATTTTTCCAATTTTTCTACTATTTTCTTCTGTCTCTTCATCAGTTCAGTTACATCTTTTAAATAACCATTACATCCGATCACTATACCATTTGTGTCAAAAAGGGGTGTTTTTGTAATTTCTAATTTTACTTCTTTTTCATCTTCAATAGTAAATGTTTTGACGAAAGTTTCTTTTTTATCAGGTAATACCATACATTCATCTATTTCAAAAATATTGATTTTATTTGAATATTCTTTAAGTGCTTTATTAGCAAATTTTATATTTTTACGTTTATCATATATCCAAAGCATTGATGACATATTATCCAACATTGCAGCCAACATATTATATAGCTCTTGATATTTTATATTTGATTCTTCTAACTCTTTTTTATACTCCATTTTTTCTGTTATATCCATAGAAAAACCGCCAATCAAATCACCATTTATAGGAAATTTTATTTTTGTATAATATCTATCATTGATTATTTCATCAACAATAATAGACTTTTTATTATTAAATACAAAATTATCTTCTTCATTTAATTTACTTGCAAGTTCTGTGGGAAACAATTCATCTGTCTTTTTTCCTATAATTTCTAAGTCGGATTTGCCTGTTGTTTCAGCATAAATTGAGGATGCTCTTACAAGTCTACCGTATCTATCTTTTATAAAAGCAGGTAGTGGACAGTGTTCAAAAAAACCATTTAATGCTTTTTCTGTCTTTATATAAGCTGTTGTTTCAAGACCTATATATATAGTACATAATTTATTGTCATAGCAAATAAGACTTGGAAATAGATGTGTTGTAAATGTAGAACCGTCTTTCTTTTTCAATTCTAAATTTGAATATGAATCAGGGAGTAAATCCTCCATTCTATGTAGTCTTTTTGTTATGCGTTCTGATAAGACTACTTTATTTTCATCAGTTAATAAATCAAAAATTTTTATATTGACTAAATCTTCTTTTTCATATCCAGTGAGTTTATAGAAAGTATTATTTACATATTCAATTTTATCTTCACTCACAATAACAATAGCAACAATCATAGTATCTATCAGTTTTTGTAATGCTTTTTCATCTATGTTTATCTGTTTTCGTCTATCAGATATAACTTGTACATTTTCTTTTCTTCTTTCTTCCATAATATCACGTTACCTCTCTATACGCTTTAACGAACCGTTTTTCAACACATTTAAAGCATAAAAATCAATGACTTTTTCACCTTCGGGTATGTTGTATTTTTCCCTCATCATATCAATAGTTTCTTGAGGTATTTCATCTTCCAATTCTAGAAATGCTCTGCAATTTGCTTCACTATCATCAACCAATCTTGCTCTTCTGTATAAACCAGTTTTGAGATATTTGAACATGACTCGTTTCTTTTTTTCTGGTATACCAGCAACAGCCCCACTTGTTCCCACTCTTTCTATGTATATATCATCAATCGGTATACCAAAATCACGGAAGGTCTGTAAAAATTCTTCTTTATCATCTGAATCAGCTCTTGCTGATACAATAACAATTCTTGAACCTACATGTGCTTTCATATTCTTAAACATTTTTTGTATTCTTGCTACTGTTTTTTCTACTGGTTTTGCTGTCTGACGAAAAAGTTTACCACTTGTGTATTCTGAAAAATCCACTTCTTCGCCGGGTTTTTGTTTGTATCGTAAAAATTCCCAATTACGAAGCCTGGCTATTACTTCTCCATTTTTTCTTATAATAACCCTTGCTGTAGTATGAAAAATTGTTTCATCAATATCCATAAAAGTGATGCCTGACCCATAAACACTTGACCTTTCATTCATGTATGATTTAAGACGCATTTTTAGACCTCAACTTATTTTTTATAATTCTATTTATATAAATAATATCAAATTATACTGTCTACTTAGTGGAGAATTTTAAAAATGAGATTTGACTTTCATATAACAGAAGATATAGACACAAAAGGATTTGGTATTACATTTATTGACATTGATGAGACACTTTTTAATACATTTGCTAAAATACTGGTAATAAAAGATGGTAAAGTAATAAAAGAACTATCAAATAGTGAATATAATAATTATAGGGCAAAAGAGGGCGAGTCTTTTGATTTTTCACAATTCAGTGATGCTGAATTATTCTACAGAACATCAAAACCAATCGAAAAAATGGTCAAAAGAGCGACAAGAATTATAAAAAGAGCTCATGCTAAAGGTTCTAGAGTAATAATTCTGACTGCTAGAGGATCATTTGATAAAAAAGATGTGTTTTTGAATAAATTCAGACAAGCAGGCATCCCTATTGATTTAGTACGTGTTGAGCTTAGCAAAAATAGAGACCTATCTATTGCTATGGAAAAGAAAATGACAATAATGAAATATTTGAATACGGGCATATATAGGCGTGTACGTGTTTTTGATGATTATATAAGAACATGTAGAGCATTTCTACATATAAAAGATGATTTACCAAAAGAAACATATACAAAAATCAGGGATACATATCAGATTGGTTTTGATGTTCCTGATGAAGAACTTATAAAATTTGAAGCATGGCATGTGCAGTCGGATGGAAGTATACAGGAGATTAAACAATGAGACTACAAAAATATTTAGTAAATGAAATGAATCTGCCTTCTTGGATTATAAACGCTTTCAATAGGGTTAAGAAGGAATTGTCAAGAATGTCATTTGAACAATTCAATAAGAAATGTGAGAGGGCTTTTAATGATATTTTGAATATTATTGACCCCGATGAATTGTCCGCCCTTCTCAAAAAACTTGATATAGATGAACATACATTTAGAAATAAATTATTCAAAGAAAACATTACGTTAGATGAAGATGCAAAACACTGGTGGGATTTGATAAAAGGCGAATTATTTCCAACTATGGCATTTTGGCCTGCACTTCAGGTTTGGCTTGAGATAGATAAGTTGATAAGAGGAACAGAATATAGTGGTAAAAGTATTGTGTTCTATGCGGCATTTTGGCTGATACTCGTCAGTGGTAAGTATGTCAAAGGATGGATGGATTGGAAAAAATCTAATCCAGAGCAGTATTCCAAAGAAAGAGCAGTAGGTGCTGGTGGTATAATATAAATGAATATAGATGAAAAAATTCTTGATTTTTTGAAACGAGGAGAAAGAGCCAATAGACAGGGAGGTGAGGGTATAGCCTTTCCTACTGGTGAGAATGATAATATATTCAACTTACCACGACCTGAAAAGAAAAAGAAAATGACAAAAACTGGCAAAATGTTTAGCCAGATGAAACAAGCACCACGACAGCAAAGAATGTCTGAAAATACGGAAAGAGCAGAAACACAAATTGGGCAAGGTGTTAAGATGACCGTTGGTACTGAAGCCATATATATAAATCCTGAAAAGGTTGAAAATAAGAGAAAGAAAAAAATTCGTAAGGGGGATAAAATGCCACAGCAGAAATTAACAATACCTGAAAATATTGAGGATAAATATTTAGATGAAAATGTTAAATTACGTTGGAATGATTTTTCACCAAAAACAAGAAAAGCGATAAACAAATTAGAAAAGGAATTTAATGGAGTTAATAGACTTTCTGAATTGTTGGATGATGTTGTAGAAAATGTATGGAGTGATGCAAAATACAGATTCATGTGACAGGGCTGGTGGTAACAATGACCCTGATGAATTTGATTATATTAATCAATAGAGGTGAATAGAATATCTATAAAAACGAATAAATACTCTTGAAAGAGCAAAAAATTTATTGTGTAAAAGAAATGTAGGGGAACATAATGTCAATAGAAGATAAGTATTTAACAGAGGTGACAAGAGCTGGAATATCGAATGAGAAGCGATATGACAGTCTTAGGGATTTAATTGAAGATTTAAGTGATATTAGTCATGAAGCCGATAATATATTACCTAATAATTTTTATATGAGAGTGTTTAAAGCTAAAAATATTACAATCAAAGAACTTGATAATATGAAGTATAATCTATTAAGATTAAGAAACAAGGTGAAAACACAACAAGCAAAAAACATTGTTGATGAATATATTCAATTTATAGGTGATATATCAGAAGGTTATTGGGAGAATGTTGATACATCAAGAGAGGGGACATAATGATTGATAAAATAATAAACAAGTATTTGAATGAGGCACCGTTTTCAACGAGAATTGGTAAGAGTTTATCACCAGCCGAGATTACAAAACTGTCAAAAACATTTGATGGTATTGACAAGGATATGGAAAATAGGCTTATAGCGTCTGCCAGAAGAACATGGGATATTATTGCTGGTGATATATTTCAATCACTTGCAGATGAAGGAATAGATACAATGAAACGTGAGGAAGTCATTGAAGTTGTATGTGATGCTGGTTATATGCACACATATGGACGTGATGATGAGGCATATGCTTATTTTAGATATTTGATAGATAATAAGGGATATTCATATATTACGAGACTGATGAAAAAAGCATTTCCATATGCTAAATACTCGTAAGGGGGAAATAATTATGTCAATACTTGATAAAATAGATAAATATCTGAATGAAGAATCAGACAATAATAAATCATATGATGTAAGAAATATTGAGAAAGAAGCCATTGAAAATGATAATTTCAGGAAAGTATTATTTACAGGCAATAATATACAGTTGGTTCTTATGTCATTGAATCCTGGCGAAGAAATAGGTATGGAAGTACATAATGATTCAGACCAGTTTTTCAGAATTGATGAAGGGCAAGGCAAGTTGGTCATCAAAAATGGTGAAACATTCAATTTGGAAGATGGTAGTTCTATTGTAATAAAATCAGGTACATATCATAATATTGTAAATACATCAGAAGATAAAAAGTTGAAACTATACACCATATACGGGCCACCACATCATCCTGAAGGAACAATCAATAAGACAAAAGAAGAAGCTGAGAAAGAAGAACTGGAAGAAGCGGTAGCCGATAGAATGTCATCATTGAAAGGATTACAAAAACAGTTAGCATTTGAGCAGGGTAGGCAGAAAACACTGAAAACAACCGAGCAAAAGGAACAAGGCAGAAAGAGAATAGAAACTATTAAGAAGAATATAGAAACGGTTAAAAATAGCATTAAAGCAGAGGGTTAAAGTGGGATTTTTTGATTCTATCGTCAATAAGTATTTGAATGTTGATACATTTGGAAACCATGTGCCATTCTATCTTGACTATAATAATGGTGAAAAAAATGAAGATACGTTGAAAATGGTTGAAGTGTTCTTACGACTGATAGAAACATTGTATACACGACAAGATTTAAGAGATGCTCTTTCTGAATTTAGACCGTACTTTGATGTAATACCATATCAAGATAAAGAAGATTTCAAGAATGGTTTAAGAGATGAGCTGGCTTCACTGGAAGATATAAATGGCATATTTGATGATTTAGCAAACACAACATCAGCAAAGGATTATGAAGCAGAATTTTATCGGAAAATATTAGAATGGTAAAAAGACATATAAAATCATATCATGTGGCAACGTATAACCCAAAAAGGCATACGATATACACACCTCTGAATGAGGAAAAATATAAGGGTAAAGAATTTCCAGTTGCACGTTCAAGTTGGGAAACTAAGTTCTGTGAGTTTTGTGATACGGCTACAAATGTTATTTCATGGTCATCAGAATCTGTTCGTATACCGTATTATGATACATTAAGGAGAAAATCAAGATTGTATTTTCCTGATTTTACAATGACTGTGAAAGAACAAAATGGTAAGTTACAGAATTATATGGTGGAGATAAAACCGTTTGAGCAGACAATGCCACCAAAACGAAATGAAATGAGTGAACGTACATACATGACAAGATTTGTGGAATTTCAGACAAATTTGGCTAAATGGAAGGCAGCACAGACATTTTGTAGAAAATATGGTTTGATATTTAAGATACTGACAGAAAAAGATTTATTTAAGGATGGTGTTAAATGAAAGAGATTCCTCTACAAAATATAAATGAGAAAGTTACAAAATATTTAAACATGGAGATGTCTCTATTCAATGAAGCAACATTTTTTGGGTGGGCATCCCTTTCTTCGTCTACAAAAGAGTTGATTAGGAAATTTGAGATGAGATTGAAACCAGATGACCGTGAAAGACTAAATAGAGTTTTATTGAAAGTGTTTACTGAAGCAAATGATGCCGGCTTTGACAGAGCAGCGAATGCTCTTGGAATTGATAAAACAAAAGTAGGGGGTAAACGTGAAAAATTCAAATAATTTAATTGATAAATACTTGAATGAAAGAAGTGATTGGAAAAAATATTCAAGGAATACAAGGAATTATATCAATAGATTGGAAGATGCTATAAAAAAAGACCCAACGAATGTCACACAGTTACTATATGACACTTTTCTTGAGGTGTTTCAAGATGGATTTGATAAAGGAAAAGAAGTTGCGTTGAGAGGTAACAAATAAAAAAGGGATTGGTGACAGGATATGCTAACTGCTAGCCCAAGAGTACGAGAAGGAATGGTATGGTTCAAATCAGGTCATTTCTATTCATTTTATTATAAGAAATATGCTAATGACCCCATACCAACCGTTGTTATGCTGAATTGGGTTCATGGTACTCATCCAAATACTGGACACATACACAATTATATACAGGCTATCAACCTTAGTTATATTCCAAGAAATTTTAGAAAAAAATTTGTTCATATGTGGTTGCCAACATTGAGAGCAAATGGTGGAAATGTAAGATTGACATGGGAAAAGGTTGTGGCCAGATGGCCATTTTTAACAATAGCCGTTAGACGATATTTGCTGAAAAGAAATTATATAAAATATGCTAGATTGATACCAGAAGATAAAGTTGAAGAAGAGGTTATTTCCACATGGACACGAGATTATTCAGTGTCAGCCATGAAACAATTTGCGATTATGACAGATAGGGCAAGAGAACGAAATCATAGTTATCACCGTAATTTGTTTGCAAAAAAACTAGCAGAATATCTATATAAATATAAGACGGCGATGAGATAGTAGGAGTAATTTATGGCACATACTTATATAAAATTTTATGAAAATGAATACAGAACAATAGAGCTGTTGATTAGAGATATGGATGAGAATGATTTTGTACCAGATACAGCCACATGTCGCATTGAAGATAATGAAGATAATGTTGTAATGGAAGAAACAAATTGCCAGATTGTGTCAAATGGAATAAGAGTTACTGTACCAACTGACGTAACTGATGTGAAAGGAATTTATAGTGTTCTTTGGACAGTAACAAAAGATAGAATGATATACAGACACCGAACAGTTTTAAATGTTGAGGAGTTAGACTAATGGACTTATCACACAGACTAGAGTTCTATGAAAATCATATAGATTTAAATTTTGAAATAAATACTGATAACTTACCGCCAGTGCCGATACAGGGGGTATTTTTAGATTTTATGGAAACCTTCAGTGTGGCGGATATTTTCATGGTTCAAGTAGAGGATATATAAATGAGAAAAATTTTTATAGGTCGTACCAGAGATGCTTACGGTAATAATTCACCAAGTGCAAGTGTCTACATTTATTTAGCAGGAACAGAAACAGCAGCTATTGTTTTTACATTACCAACTGGTGGTACAGCAATATCAGTGGCCCCTCAAATAATATCTGATGAAAATGGTCTTTTTTCTTTTTACGTAGATACAAATAATTATAATTATCAACAAATGTTTGATATTGTGGTAGATGATACAACATATCATAACATAGATATTTTTAGAACAGGAACGAGTGGAACAAGTGGCACCAGTGGAACATCTGGTACTAGCGGAACAAGTGGCACCAGTGGAACATCTGGAAGTTCGGGTAGTTCAGGCACATCAGGTACATCAGGCAGCTCTGGTATATCATTTTTTGGTGTAACATCTGGAACATCTGGTAGTTCAGGTAGTTCTGGTTCATCTGGCACATCAGGCAGTTCAGGAACATCAGGCAGTTCAGGAACATCAGGAACATCAGGAACATCAGGTGAATCAGGTAGCTCTGGTACTAGTGGATGGGGAACATCAGGTAGTTCAGGAACATCAGGAAGTGCAGGCAGTTCTGGTACTTCAGGTACATCGGGAAGTTCAGGCAGTTCTGGTACATCTGGCAGTTCAGGCAGTTCAGGAAGCTCTGGAACAAGTGGAGCATCAGGTAGTTCAGGAACAAGTGGAACATCAGGTAGTTCAGGAACAAGTGGCTGGGGAACATCGGGTACATCAGGCATAGATGGAACGTCAGGCACATCAGGTTCAAGTGGAACGAGCGGTGAATCTGGTACGTCTGGAAGCTCTGGAACAAGTGGAACATCAGGAAGTTCAGGCACATCAGGAACAAGTGGAACGAGCGGTGAATCTGGTAGTTCAGGTACATCAGGAACAAGTGGAATATCAGGAAGCTCTGGAACAAGTGGAACATCAGGAAGCTCAGGAACATCAGGTTCAAGTGGAACAAGTGGTTCATCTGGCAGTTCGGGTAGCTCTGGAACATCAGGAATCTCTGGAACATCTGGTACATCAGGAATCTCTGGAACATCTGGTTCAAGTGGAAGTTCAGGCACATCTGGCTCAAGTGGAACAAGAGGAACATCTGGTAGTTCAGGTAGTTCTGGTTCATCTGGCACATCAGGCAGTTCAGGAACAAGCGGAACAAGAGGAACATCAGGTAGTTCAGGAACATCAGGAAGTTCAGGCACATCAGGCAGTTCAG
>Ga0116182_1002469_pt1 | contig 18202 bp, 7 predicted proteins | sample AD_UKC077_MetaG_FD_89805 | JGI IMG/M metagenome (GOLD analysis project Ga0116182, IMG submission 89805) | Active sludge microbial communities of municipal wastewater-treating anaerobic digesters from USA - AD_UKC077_MetaG | ecosystem: Engineered > Bioreactor > Anaerobic > Digestate | place: USA...
ATACCAAAGTTAAAGGTCCAGTCACCTGCTTGGGACAAGTATTTGAAAGCGAAGATGACCGCAGAGAGCACTATAGAAATCTCCTAAGGGAATATCTGTTAGATCCTGAGTTTCGCCAGATCGATGGCTTTCCCATCGGAGAGGATGAAGATATCATCGCATTGAGCGATCCTCCCTATTATACTGCCTGCCCCAATCCCTGGATAAATGACTTCATTACTGAATGGGAAAAGGAAAAGGGAGAGAGACAGACAGAATATCACCGGGAACCCTTTGCCGCGGATGTGAGCGAAGGCAAGAACGATCCCATCTACAACGCTCACTCCTACCACACCAAGGTGCCACACAAGGCGATCATGCGCTATATCCTGCATTATACCGAGCCGGGAGACATCGTCTTTGATGGATTCTGTGGAACAGGGATGACCGGAGTGGCAGCACAGCTCTGTGGTGACAGGAAGGTGGTCGAATCCTTAGGATACACAGTACAGGAAGATGGCACAATCCTGGATGAAGAGAGAAAGCCATTCTCCAAACTGGGAGCCAGGAAAACCATCCTTAATGATCTCTCCCCAGCGGCTACCTTCATCGCTGCCAACTACAACTCCCCGGTTGATCTGGAGGAGTTTGAAAGAGAAGCAAAACGCATTCTGGAAGAGGTTGAAGAGGAATGCGGATGGATGTATGAGACCTTGCATACAGATGGCAAAACTAAGGGCAGGATCAACTACACAGTTTGGAGTGATGTATTTATCTGTCCTAATTGCTCTCAGGAAGTCGTTTTTTGGGATGTAGCTGTGGACAAAGAAGCAGGCAAGGTGAAAGATGAGTTTCCATGTCCCCATTGCGGAACAAACTTAACTAAGCGATCAATGGAGAGAGCCTTTGTTTCGAAGTATGATCCTGATATTGCAGACAATCTGGTTGATCATGAGGGTAATCATATCGTAACTAGTGAAGGGGATTCCCTAGTTACAGCAGGTAGTACAATAAAACAAGCTAAGCAGGTTCCCGTACTGATAAACTACACTGCTACTAGGAAAAGATTTGAGAAAGCACCAGATAGCCACGACTTGTCATTAATAGAAAGAACTAATTCATCAAAGTATCAAAATTGGTACCCTACAAACAGAATGCCAGAGGGAGATGAATCTAGGAGGAACGACCCTTTAGGACTGACTCATACCCACCAGTTCTATAGCACCAGGTCGTTATTGACTTTAGCATCTATGCTAAGCAAGGGAACAAAGGTAAATACTCAGATTATTCATCAAGCTATTAACGCTACATTATGTACAAGAATGGTGAGATACAATTTAGGAAATAGAGGTAACGGGACTCTATCTGGTACTCTTTATATATCATCACTCAACGCAGAAACGAATCCGATTTGGGTTTATGAAAATAAGTACTTCGATCTAAAAAAAGCCATAGGAAGGGCTGATCATGGACTAGTTTCTACATGTTCTGCTTCTGATTTGCACTGCTTACCTCGAAGTAGTGTAAACTACATCTTCACTGATCCACCTTTTGGTAGTAATTTAATGTATTCAGAGCTGAACTATATCTGGGAAAGTTGGTTAAAAATCATTACCAACAACAAGTCGGAGGCTATCCAAAACAACTCTCAAAACAAAACATTGTTTGAATACCAGACCATCATGTCTTCATGTTTTAGAGAGTACTACCGTATTCTAAAACCGGGACATTGGATGACGGTTGAGTTTCATAATTCAAAAAACAGTGTGTGGAATTCAATACAGGAGGCTTTACAGGTAGCGGGTTTTGTAGTTGCAGATGTTAGGACACTGGATAAAAAACAGGGATCTTTTAAGCAAGTAACAGCATCTGCTGCGGTAAAACAAGACCTGATTATTTCCTGTTATAAACCCAATGGTGGGATTGAAGAAAGATTTATGAGACTCTCCGGAACCGAGGAAGGGGTCTGGGATTTTGTGAGAACACATCTGAAACAGCTTCCTAAAGTTGTTGTTGAGAAAGGAAAGATGCGGATGGTGTCTGAACGGCAGAACTATCTGCTGTACGACCGCATGGTAGCATTCTATCTGCAGAGGAATTCCCTGGTGCCATTATCCTCAGCAGAGTTCTACAGAGGCTTGGAAGAGCATTTCCCTTCCCGAGACGGGATGTATTTTCTGCCGGAACAGGTAGTCGAGTATGACAAAGCAAAGATGAAGATTCCCGATTTGGCACAGATGGAGATCTTCATTACAGATGAGGTTTCAGCTATCCAGTGGCTCAGGCAGTTGCTAAAGGACAAACCTCAAAGCTTTCAGGAAATCCATCCTCAATTCATGAGAGAGATTGCTGGCTGGAACAAAACTGAGAAGAGCCTGGAACTGTCCCTGATCCTGGAGGAGAATTTCCTTAAATACGATAACAAAAGTGATGTCCCCAGCCAGATTCACACTTATCTATCTACAAATTGGAAAGAACTTAGAAACCTCTCCAAAGATGACCCGGCACTCAAAACCAAAGCCAAAGACCGCTGGTATGTGCCAGATCCCAACAAGCTGGCAGATCTGGAACAGATTCGTGAAAAAGCATTGCTTCAAGAGTTCAGGACATATCTGCCCAAGGACTACAAGCCAAAGAAGCTGGGTGACCAGCTTGAGATTCCAGACCTTCCCAAGAACACTACAGATCTGTTATCAGGCAAGAGATACAAAGTCATCCGGGCAGAAGCAGTGCGAGCGGGATTCAAATACTGCTGGCAAAATCGGGATTATGAGACGATCATCCTGGTGGCAAAGCGCATACCAAGTACTTTGCTGGAAGAAGATCCCAAACTGCTGATGTATTACGATCAAGCAATTACAAGAACTCAATAAAGTGGGCATGGTGTGAAAAGCGAGCAAGGCAGGAAGCAAGATGCATGGATAAACGCCATAATCGGGCGATTGTGCGCATATTCTGCCCAGATGGTGATCTTGTTCGACTATGATGGTTTGACAGCAAATACGGCCATTTTTGAGCGCTTAGTTGGAACAAGATATGATGTCTATGATTACACTGACAACCTGAGCTTGTTTTTCTACCTCGAAAGCCATAAGCAGAAAGAATCCAATGATGTAGATTCAAGGCTGATGATCAGGATCTCCGCTGATCTGGCAGATAATGCTCAATTGCCTTATTCGGTGATGGTCAATGCAGAAAGGATAGAACTGAGACTTGAGGACTTTTTCGCTGGATTAAACGTAAAGGCGATCAAGGAACTTCCCTGCCAGTACTACAGTAATCTGTTTGAACTACAGGGAACACATCCTCAGGATACTACTTCATACAAAGAGAGTATCGATTACATCACCAGGCGAGTGTTTGGGATCGATCAAGCGGGAATCAGCAGTGAAGTGCAATTCTGGGCTATTCTGTTCAAAGTGCATTATACAGATACAGAGCTTCCGGGATTCCTGGTGGATAAGCTCCACGATGCTGGGGATAAATTTGTAACTGACTACGAAATCGATCTTGAGCATGTTTTGGTTAGTAGTGAGCATTTCTTTGCTTTTCTGCAGAATGAATGGAGCCGATTTGTAGATGAACGGATAAATCACGGAGTCAATATCAAAGTTATACCTTTTGATCATCCTGATCTGAAGGTTTACACAGACAACTTCTTTACAGATGGCATAATTCAGCGGGTTAGGATAGATGCTACAAGATATGGGGACTTGGGTTGGATAAGCTGCGGCATCGAACTGAAGGCACCTGATCCGGTTGATCAGATCGAAAGTATGATGTCTTTATTACAATCTCATCTGCCGGGATTGGAAAGCTCCTTCAGAGACTGGCAGAAGTTTTCAAGGGATTATGCTGAGTTACTATTCAAGCTCTATTCAGTGAATGATCCCCAGGACTCAGAGAATATCCGGAAACTTAGGACAGAGATCAATGACAGGTTCCAGATATGGATTCAACAGCATTATGACTCGCTCTCAAGCTTGCCATCGACCAAACCGGTGATGGTACATCAAGTAGCCAAGAGTATGGCATATCGCAGGGCTGAGATGCAAACGCCGAAAACAGCCTTGATCGTGATGGATGGGATGTCCTTTGACCAATGGCTCTGCATAAAGGCGGAACTCGACCTGGGTGGATATGATCTGCACGAAGATGCACTTTTTGCCTGGCTTCCCACTCTAACTTCGATCTCCAGACAATCCATTTTCAGCGCGGCTGTTCCCTTCTACTTTGGACAATATCTTGGCAGTTCAGCCAAAGAAGAAAGCCACTGGAAAAGGTTTTGGGAGGACAATGGACTTGGGGCTCAAGAAGTGCAATATCTTAGGATGGACGGGACATGTGAGATAGCCGCAGAACTTGAGAAGCAGGTGAATCTGAAGAGCGTTTCAGTAATCGGAATAGTTCTAAACGTTATTGATGACATCATGCACGGCATGAATCTTGGTTCAGCAGGCATGCATAACCAGATCAGGCACTGGGCAAATCAGGGACACTTTAGCTCACTACTGAAGCTCCTGATTGATCATGGCTTTGAGCTTTGGATCACCGCTGATCATGGCAATCTGGATTGCGAGGGGATTGGCAATATCACCGATGGTTCGTTATCGGAAACGAAGGCATCCAGGGTTAGGATATATCAATCCGAAGCTCTCAGAGACCAGGCAGCAAGAAAGACAGATACTTCCCTGGCCTGGACTCCCAAGGGACTTCCCAATGATCTGTACTGCTTGTTTGCTCCCTATCGGGGTTCTTACCATACAGTGGGAAAAAAGATCGTATCTCACGGGGGCATTTCCTTGGAAGAGGTAATGGTACCATTTGTGAAGATTAATAGGAAGAGTAAATGAATAAAAGTCGTTTTGACAAAGTCGGCATCAAACAGGTAATCCGGCTGGAATGGATGGATAGATGCCTCAGTCTGCTTCTCTCAGGAATGTCAGCAAATGAGATTCGCAAGGATCTGATAGACTATCTGGCGGATAAAAAACAGAGTGGGGGAACAGGGGAACGGGGAGATAAGACATATACAATAGCAATCGGAATCCTGGCAGCATGGTTCGACCCAGCACCCGATTTGACAGACTTACGTGATAGGCTGCTGTTACTGGCGAAACAAAGATCTAATGAAAAATGGCTGCCTTTGCATTGGGCTATTATGATAGCTGCATATCCATTCTGGTATAATGTGGCTATTCAAACCGGACGAGTACTGGCTTTGCAAGAGAGAGTGACGCAAAAGCAAATATTTGACCGCTTGGTGGAGCGTTATGGAGAACGCGCTACAGTATTGAGAAATGCCAGATATGCAGTTAGGTCATTTGTTGCATGGGGTGTTTTGGAGGATACAGAGATAAAAGGTCGTTACAAGAAAAGTGATCCCATGGCAGTATCTGACCCGCAAATCATGGCCATGCTCTTCGAAGCCATGCTGATATCTACAGCAGATAATAAGGCACCTCTGCGTTCTCTAATGGCATCGCCTGGGCTCTTTCCAATGTGTTTGGCTATGGATGTAGCCCAGCAGTCTATTGCATCAAATCCGAGACTTATTAGCGATCATTTTGGGGATGGTGAGATTGTGGTGGGCTTGGCTCAGTCTTAGTATGATGTAGTAATAATCAAGATATTGAATTTAGAAGGTAGGCATATGAATACAAATCATAGTGAAATGAAGACTCCCGAAATTGGTAAGGCAGGAGGACAAGAGTTTTCAATAGTTCGCTCGATAAGAACTTTTCTTGAGCAGATGGCAGAGGGTAGCGCAAGGCCGGCACCTACTGTGCTGAAGGAATTACTACAGAATGCAGACGATGCCGGAGCAACTGAAATTGAGATCACCCTAGATGTAAGAGCCTTGCCGAAGCAAGGAACACCATACGATCTTTTACTAGAGCCATCTCTTCTTATCCGAAATAATGCAATGTTCAAGAGCAAGGAGGAGTTGGAGCACAGAAACAAAGGCGACTTTGAGGCCTTGTTAGATGTTGCTGGAGGGCATAAAACTTCAGATAGTGTAGCGGCAGGTAGGTTCGGCATAGGTTTTAATAGTGTTTACTTCTTAACTGATAATCCAGTCATTTTCTCAAGAGACGAGATTCACTTTCTTGACCTCCTCCATCTTCTCCCCTTCAATGGTAAAAACGGTTGGATTTTTACATTGGATGATTTCCCGGCTGAATCTGGCAAGGCTGCAGGAGCAATAAAGAACATAATAGAAATCTGTTTCCCCAAGACGGTTTTGATGCAAGATACTATTGGAGAGATGGCTCGGAAGAAAGAGATGTACAGACATAGTGTCTTTCGCCTGCCAATCAGAACCAAGCACCAAGCATCAGAAACATTATCTAACCTAACCTTCAAAAATGAAGGCATCAACAACCTATTCAATGGGATGATCGATGAAGCTCCGAGATCTCTGTTGTTTCTTAAGACCCTAAACCGGATCATCTTTTCAAAGCTAGAAGCTACCGATAAAAAGACACCAGTTGCTGAAATATCAGTTACTCCAAATCCTCCTGAGTTCGACAGTTTCTTATCTAACCTACAAAACAGGACCGACTATACAACTGGTGCGATAAAGAGGATCATCCGAGTAAACAACGGGGGAACAAACAAAGACCTACCATTCACAATCTGGCATCGGATTGATTTCACGAACCAAGAGCTTTCAGATAACAGAAAATTGCTTGAAGGAAGCGATAAAGCCGTCCCGTGGGTTTCGATTGCGGTACCTGGTTCAAAAGAAGCAATGTCGATTGATAGCACAAACAATCCCAACTGGAGAGTGTTTTTACCATTGCTTGAAGAAGGACCTTGTGGATGTCTTTTTTCTGGAGCTTTCTTCGTGGGACCATCCAGGCAGAGACTGGATTATAAGACAGATGATGGCATCCTGAAAACCAGATGGAATCAAGCACTTGTCCGAGAAGCTTTAGTACCCTTGTTTTGTGACAAGTCTATTGAGATCCCGGAAGTTGCTGAATCAATACTAGCAAGCGACCCCAAAGCATATCTCTCACTATTTCCCGGCAAAGTAAGAACCAAGGATGTGAAGAATCTCTCTGATTATTCTCAAGAATGTTTCCAGACTACCGAAGAGCTTTGGTTCGTTAGAGTTCCTGATTTGTGGGGAAATGATATTGATATATGGAAAGGATCACAAGAGTTTACGATAGAAAGAGTACCAGAGTGGCTATTCAAGTACAAGCAGTGTTTTGAGCATCTAAGTGATGACAGTAGAAGATTTGTAACCGAGTCCCTGGGAAGAGCTTTGGCGGACAGATCTGATGTTCAAGAGTACTCCTCTGACATAATCGAAGCAGTGTTAAGAGATAAAGATGCTATTGATGTTAACGATTTAGACAGGCTATGGAGTAGATACGCCAAGAATTTTGATAACACAACATTCCAAAACCTAAATGGGCTATCAGCTTTTACAGATAATGATTCTGGAGCATTGATTGAGTATGATGCTGAGAAGTTATTCATCGTTGTTCCCAAGAGCTTCAGCGATCCTGTGTTCAGCTTGGTGAAATCATTTAAAGCTGGGTTCTCCGATGTGTGCTGGATTAATGAAACGGGGCTCGCAATAGAAGCAAAGAACTTCTCTGACATTCAAAACATCTACAGACCATCTCATAGCACTGTTCTTGAGTTACTTCGTCGGATAGACATCGATGACCACAAAGCTATTGAACTGAAGAACAATGACCTGGAGATTCTCGTTGATTTTCTTGTTGAGCGCAAGAGTGCAGAATTGGTGGATTTGAAGCTTGGATTCCTGATTAAAATTGCATCAAATAAAGAAAGATTTGCATCCAGGAAAAGTGTGTTTATCAAAGCCACAAGTCCGACAAAGGATGACGAGGCCTTCTGGAATGTTTGGTTCAAATCACATTTCTCAGAGCTTGACCCTCATGTTGCCAAACAGATTAGACGATTGCTTGATGCTCACCCACATATTATCGACATGATAAAAACTTCAGAAATCAGTCTTGTGGAAGCTACAAGCTCGAATGGCATCGATGTTCTGATAAAAGCAATCATGGCAGATAAAACGCTAATAGAGGAATTAGCCAGCAGCATAAACTCGGTAAAAGATAAAAAGATGGCTCGAAGAGTGTCAGAATACATTATTGAACGGGCAATGAATCAATGGGATGATTGGGATGAAGACAGGCAGAATTGTATCCGGGAGTTACCCATCCACAGGACGGTTGATGGGAAGTATGTATCTTTGAAAGAAGATGTTGATTATTGGCTACAATCCAAAGACAGTGCCGATCTAGATGCACCGATTTCACTTGATGAGAGGCTTATCTTGAATCCACAGGCACAGTTTGTTAATGAATTTTATGCCAACACATTGAATATTGCATATAATGGCAGATACGCTATCATCAAGCAAGCTCTTCAGCAGATCGGCCTAGATAACGTAGATAATCAAACGCTTCTGGCATATATCGTTAAATACTACCCATCCGTGATTGATAATTATCCGGATGAAGTATCCGAGCTGAAACAGCTACTTTTGGCAGCCAATATTGTGCTTTGTTCGGATGGTTTATGGAGACCCATTGCGGTAGCCTACAATCCTGCCAGAGTGATTGACATTCTATGTGAACAAAGTTGGAAGGCTGACGGGGCTCATCAGGTAGTGAAATCTGTTTGCAGTGATATACCCATAATCGAACTTGGCATATTCCCTATCCTACTCCCATTATTACTATCTCAATCCCTCGAAATCCCTGCTTTGACATCAGAGCAGTTTTCAAAGAGTATAGTCACATCAGAAAGTATAGATCTGAGCATTCAACAGATTATTAAGCTTGTTACAAAGAACCGATACAATGATGAGTTTGAAATCTCCGGTTTGATTCAGCAGTCAGACCTACCAACGGTAACAGGTTCTTCAAAATTGCGTGAAGCCGAGTTACTAATCAACAGAGTCAATCTGTCAGATAGGTTGTTGCGGCGTTTGATACCCAATCTGGTGGATGTCCCAAAGCTTAGTGATACTATTGGCATCTCTAAAAAGGACGTGCAGGACGCACTAAAATACCTCAGAGTACATGAGGTAACATCGGATTCCGTTAAACAGAGGTTTGTATCTCATTTTGCTGAGCTATGGGATACAACTAAAACTATAGACGACAAGCATGAATTGTTGGCTTTCATTGAAGAGCAAGATGCCCTTGATGACCTTCGAGATGTGCTAACTGCACTCCCTATAGTACAAACCAAATCCCAGAAAGAACCGTGGACTACCCCAGTAAAGGCTTTAACGCCAGATATTGCCAGCCTCAATCCTCCCTTGATTTCAGAAACAGAACTCCCATTCAATGAAGTTCCTGACAAGATTACAACTTTGTACAGCAAGATTTGTGAGATTAACTCATTTTCTTTGGTTTTTTCACAGATATTGTGCCGATTGGCTTCCAGCATTAACACTACAAAAATCTCTGAAGTGTATAAGTGGCTTAGCAACCTACAGAATGAAAAAATGATAAGCAGTGATGAGTTGGTCGACTGTCTAAAGACCAATAATTGGGTTCTTGCATACAAGGGTGGCAAAGAAGATTATTTAGAGCCTAAAGAAGTTCTGATCTGCGATGCATCTTCTATCTTGAAACACCACTTTTACGTGCCGGTCCTACCCATTCCAGATAATCTGATAAAGCTGGACATTGGGTTCCAACGTTCTCTGCCAGAGACCCCCGATGACCTACGCGGAGTATGCCAGGCGATATTGGAGTCAGGTATGGCTGATGAGGATTCTTACATCGCTTTGTATAAAATGATTGCAAAACTACTAACCGATGACGAGTTAAAAGAAATCTGGTTAGAAGAAGCCAGCAATAACCCTCTGATATTGACTTTTCGGGAGAAGAAAGGGTTCAGTAGTATTTATGGCCTTTTTATCGGAAATGATGAATACAACGATGATTTATCAAGTAACTTACTATGCCTAAAGAAGACAGAACTACCCAAGATAGTTGAAAACCTATACTCGAAATTGGGTGTTGAGACTCTGCCAAGCATTAGCCATCTCTATTATGCTTTGTCCGAGTTTGATGTAACCGGGGACTCCAAGGAGTATCGCAAATTAGTCGATCTCATTACAAAATTCATAGATACAGATATCTCTGAAGCATCCATGAATCCTGGGAGATTGAAAGTTAAAACTTTAGCAGGTACTTACGATGAGATATCCAAATGCTATAATGCATCCATGCTGATCAATAGTGGATCAATTGTCGAGGGACAAGAATCTCTGATTGATACCAATGATGCATCCACCAGGAAGTTGGTCGATTGGATACACAAAATCGTGCCTTATTACCCTAAAGAACTTCAAAGTTATTCTGATTACTCGATACAAAGCCAGGATGATCCAAACCTTTTACAACAATACGAAGCCGTACTCGATGCATGGGTGCAGCTTCTCTATGACCTAAACAGAGGGGATTCTCTACTTATCGAAAAACTCAATGAGCAAAGTATCGAGATAGAACCCATCGAGATCAGGATTAAAACGGCTGGTTACATTGAAGTCAAGGCCAGTACTGGAAACACAAAGATATCATTTACATCAAATGATCAGAATTGGTTCTGTAGCTCAGAGAGAGGCAGTGGCGTAATAATGATAAAACCATCGCCTACTATAGATTACCAGTTGATTGACAGTGCTATTACGAAAGAACTGCTTTTTCAGCTTGGAATAGATACATCGAAAGACGAATATAACATTGCTATCTCGATTCTGCAAGATTACTTAGAGCGACCTTCGTCTACACTTAGAAAAATCTCAAAAGATAAGAAGGATTCTTTACTTGTTCTCTATAAAAACGAGGTAGCCGATCCAGATTTCAACGAGAAATACAGTACCTATGTAAATTCTTCAAAGCGTATACAACAGACTCTTATTGATCAACTCATTGCCATCGCATCAGAAAACTACATCAAAGAAAGGAGAAAAACTATACTAGGGCATGGGTACGATAAGAATTCCATTGTTACAGAGCTCCTTCAGAATGCAGAAGATGCCTATAAGCAGGCTAAACTACTTGGGATGGAAATTCCCGAGGTTCCTTACTTCTCAATCCTTGTATCAGAACACTCTGAAATCAAACAGATATCGGTTGAATACCAAGGAAGACCTTTTAACTACTATAAACACCACGGCAAGGCAGATAAATCTTTTAAGCAAGACATCGAAGGCCTACTAAGATCATCAGGGAGTTTTAAACCTCATGCAAATAAAGGTGCTGATCCATCAAATGCGGCAATAGGTAAGTTTGGACTAGGTTTTAAATGCGTATATCTCATAACTGATAGTCCCATTATTCACTCAGGTCATTGGCATTTCAAGATCAATCATACCTGCATACCTGAAGAGATAGCTCCCCCAGAGAATTGGTCGCCTAAGAAAACGAGAATTGAGCTACCTATAAACGTTTACGATCTCACTAATGATATTGATGTTGACTCAATCTGGAAATTGCTGCCATTTCTGCACCACATATCTAAGATCGAAGTTGTGATCAATGAAGAGACACGCCTGATTACACGAATTGAAAAGGCAGTCCTGACCAGAAACGACATGCTTATCACTTCCAACGAGATCAGCATTGACGATTCTTCAATATGCAGATTCATAAAAATCAGCCGCCAACATGCACAATTAGCCTTACTATTGGATGAGGCAGATAAGCCTCTCAGATGGCTTTCTGAGTTTGATAATGACTGTTATTCATATCTTCCGCTGGCTAGTAGGTTGGATTTCGGCTTTGCTGTATCGAATCAATTCAGTATTCAATCCGGGCGAACCCATCTACTTAAGGATGAGGAAAACACTTCTCACAGCGCAGAAATCAAACAATTGATCCTGCCTCTACTGGAGTATCTTGTAAGCCGGTACGCAGACAATGTAGGCTTCTGGAAAGGTTTTTGGGAAGTGTTCAAGTGCGATAGCAGCGGTCCGGAGACGCAACGCATCAAAAGAGATATAGCAGATTCATTAACAAGTTCAATGCAAAAGCACCCGATCATCCCCACAATAACCAGTTTGGTAAGCATGACAGATTGTTACCGTTTATTCTACTTCTCTGATGAGGTTTTGTCATCAGTTAGAGAAGTAATCTTGAAAAGCGGTATTAGCCTTTATGGAGCAGTAGTAACCCAAGGCAATACTGCCGAAATAGAGACCATCGCCAGGCTTAGGGCAATCTTGAAACTCGCCGGACAAGATGACGATTCGCTTTTCGTTAGGATCGATGTTGATACGCTAATAGATGCCTTCAAAGAGCATCCCATTCTTGCGGAGAATCCAGAAATTCTTAACATTATTGCTGAAGAGGGAAATCGCAATCATTGGCATTTCCATACAGGATGGTTATCTGATTGTGAAGTCTTGATAGACGGTGATGAAGGGTTTGATTTCCCAGCTAATCTGTATATACCAACAATAACAGATTTAGCATATTTACCAATCAATAAGATGCAAATGATCTCGAGTCACTATAACGAAGAGGCCATTGAACTTCTTTCAGATAACGGGCTAAAGACACAGCCGGATGAATCAGAGTTGATAGATTGGATTTCAACCAAGGACTTTTCGCTCGATCAATGCATAGACTTAATCAGATATCTGCATATAGGAAACAGGTATACTGACTATTTTGGTATAAAAGAAGTTATCCAGGGCGAATGGATTCCTTTTGATGGTAGTTTCATCACTCCAAAAACACTTAGCGATCGTGAGTCATGTTTTGAGTCTCTGATAGCAGATAGTGTTTTTTGCTCTTGGTTAGGAATATATAGAGAGCCCCTACAAGAGCAGGCGTTTGTATATGAAAGTAAACAGATTGATACAGAAGCAGTATTGAGCAAGATATCCAATTGGTGGAAGAAAGAATGCAAAAGAAAGATTGTTGAATACAATAAAATCGCTTATCCTGATGGTCTAGGACTCAAGAATATTGGAGATCAAGAGGAGACAGTTGAATGTAAATCAGACTGGCTCAAGTTATTGTTGTTAGGTTCTTTGCACACCATAGGAAGAGCCAAAATTGAACAACACAGAGAATACTTGTCTAAATGTATCAAGTCTGGTATGTTCAATATGGGCTTCAGTCACAAAGAACGTGAGGACAGATGGTTAAAATCCATGCTGGAGATTATCGATAGTCCAAACGATAACCAACAATATTATCATTGGATAGGGTTCACCGGGGTACGGTTTTTCCAGTTTAATAGATGGCTGGACGATTATATATCTGTGTTTCAAGATATTAATAAATACAAGAAAACAATCCCACTTGAGACCTTAATGAAACCCAGATCAAATTCCAGTTATTCGGGGACAGGCATAGAGCCACCATCTGTATCAAGAGCTCTTGGGACAGTTGGAATCCACTTTGTTCTTAGAGAACTTGTAAGGCATGAGGTCATTAGGAACGAACTAATATTTAGTCAGTGCTTTGTCCCGTCTCAGAAGATGAAAGAGATGTTTAAATACCTGTCCAATGGGGTTGATTTCGAGTCATCAGAAGATATTATGGCATTCCTGACAGAAAACATGCCAGGTATGGATGCAACATTTGGAAAGTGTTTCGATATTCCATTCCAGATGATAATAAGGGACGATGAGCTCTTGCATGAGTTAGTTCATGATGATCTAGACATAGAGATGGAGGATGAGGATGACATATAAAACTGGCAAAAAAGTAGAGCATGTCAGGTTCGGCATTGGTACTATTCAAGTTACTACAGATTCGACAGCTATAGTAAGATTTGAACACGGCATTGAAGAAGTCTTGATTTCAGAGCTTGAATTGGTCCGCACCATTACTGATGCTATTTCTGAGCAAGCGTGGGCCTCCCCCTTGCATGTGTTATGCTTAGGACTATCCTCTGCAATCGTATCTGTAAATGATACTTGGGGGCTGTTTTCACGGTCTAGGGTTACATTATTGCCCCATCAATTGTGGGTTTGCCGGAAAGTGATATCAAATTGGCCGACAAGGTGGTTGATAGCTGATGATGTAGGACTAGGCAAAACAATCGAAGCAGGGCTCATTCTCTGGCCTCTGTTATCAAGAGAAAGGGTTAAGAGACTCTTAATCATCTGTCCAAGTTCTCTTGTGGAACAGTGGCAGTATCGATTGCGAACAATGTTTGACATTCGTTTGGTAAAATATAATGTCGAGAGTGATACATCAAAAAGTGATTTTTGGAACTCGAACAACGCTGTTGTAGCATCGATGCAAACCCTGCGTGCTGATAACAAGAACCGCCACAAACGTATGTTAGAAAGCGAAGCATGGGATCTGGTAATTGTTGATGAAGCTCATCACCTGAATGCTGATGAAAGCCGTGGACCGACTCTTGGGTATCAGCTACTGCACAAGCTAGAAACAAATGGAAAAATCGTTTCAATGCTGTTCTTCACTGGCACACCACATAGAGGAAAGGATTATGGCTTTCTGGCCTTACTCAGACTTTTGAGATCAGACCTATTCAACCCCAAAGAACCTATGTATAAGCAGCTAACAAACCTTTCTAGTGCAGTCATTAGGAACAACAAGCAGAATGTTACTGATTTGTCTGGCAAGAAGCTTTTCAAGCCTCAGGTTGTTATTCCTAAAACATTTCGGTATACTGAAGAAGAAACCAATTTCTACGAGTTACTAACTGAATTCATCACTAGCGGAAAAACCTATGCCTCGAGCCTAGATCAATCAAATCAGAGGCTCGTGATGCTAGTTTTGATCTGTATGCAGAAATTGGCCTCGAGTTCTATTGCTGCAATCAGGAGAGCTCTGGAGAATCGACTGAAAAACATTAAGGCACTTGATGATAAACTAAACCAACGTCGAAAAAGGAATGAAAATCTGGCAAGCAATCAGGACTCTGAAGGGTATGACGAAGACGAACAAAGTGCCCAAGAGGAAAAACTAGCCAGTGAGGCCATACTCAACTTGCTCAAAGATGAGGAAAAATGGCTTAAACTTCTGATCTCTTCTGCTGATAAAGTTCAATCGGAGACAAAAATTGAATTAATTGGCGATGTACTCGAGAATGAGTATAAAGATAGATCTGTGTTGATGTTTACTGAATACAAGGCTACTCAAAGCAAGGTAATCAACCTGCTGATCAAACGTTATGGAAAGGATTCGGTCGTATTTATCAATGGTGATGAGATGCTGGATGATCTGGATTATGGTGATGGAGTTAAACGAACTGCAAGAATTACACGCGGCGAGGCTGCTGATAGATTCAATGAAGGGACGGCCAGGTTCTTGGTTTCGACTGAAGCTGCTGGAGAGGGTATAGACCTACAAGAAAACTGCCACTCAATGATCCATATTGATCTTCCTTGGAATCCTATGAGACTTCATCAACGGGTTGGCAGATTGAATCGTTACGGGCAAAAGGAGCAAGTCGAAGTCATAACTCTTCGGAATCCAGATACAGTAGAAGCCCGGATTTGGGAGAAGCTTAACACGAAAATTGAGTCCATTATGCTTGCCTTCAGTAGCTTTATGGATGATCCTGAGGATTTGTATAGTCTCATTTTGGGAATGACACCACAAAGTATGTTTACAAACTTGTTTTCTGATACTGCGTCGGCGACAAAAGACAATTTCTCCAAGTGGTTTGATGATAAAACCGCTACATTTGGGGGAGAAGATGTCATCGATACTGTTAAACAGCTATTCGGCAACTGTGCCAAATTTGATTATCAACAGGCTAAATTGGACATTCCAAGGTTAGACTTACCTGATCTAAAGCCTTTCTTTGAGGCAATGCTGATCTATAACAGGAAAAGAAGTAAAGATAATGAAGATGGATCGATCAGTTTCAAAACACCAGACGAGTGGAAAGATGCTATTGGAGTTCAGAAGGAATATACTGATATTGTGTTTGAAAGGAATGGGGATGTTAAGCGCAAACTTGAGAATATATTTGGGGTAGGACACGTGGTAGTTGATAAGGCTATAAAACAAGCTCTGAACATCAAAGACAGTGTATGCGTGGTATCCCAAAGTGACCTTCCCGCTCCGTTGTATCTAGTCAAAGCCAGAGATAGAATAACCAATACAGGGGAATCAATAAGATTCTTGGTTTTTGGTTTGATAAAGGACTCCATAGGTTGGAAGGTTCTCAAGGACTGGGAGTTGATCAAGCTGTTGAACCCGCTTGTATCTAAGTATCAGCTGCATCGAAAAGAATACACCGTCACTGAAAACAATATCTTGATCAGTAACATGAAAGAAGCCGTCGATTATTTCACAAGAACCGATTACTATGCCAAACTGCCTTTTAGAGTCGCTGATATCGAGTCATCAGGTATTCTAGCACCAGGCATAGAAATGAATAGCATTATATAATAAATTGAAACATTTAGGAGTATGTATGAAAACGGAGAACACGGCTAAACGACTGGACGAATTGCTTTCGTCAGTCTGTAGTTTACAAAGGTACGTAACTATTGATGAAGATTAAGCTAACTTTGTCTCCCGGAAAAAGCCCTCGTTAACACATTAAAGAATCCTGAGATCAACATAGTTTTCTTGAGGGTCTTTTGACTGACCAAGATTTAGTGAATTATGACTTCAAAACAAACCAGGGAGGTTTAGAATGGAGAGAAAAAAACTTCAAGCAATAACTGAGGAAGAATTTGCTAAGTTCATCGAATCGAATGGCTTAGAGAATGATTTCAATGATGGTTCAATAGTATGTTCTAGGTGTTGTAAACCAATAACTTCATCAAATGTGCTTCTGATAAAGCGAGTAAACAATCGGTGGCTATTTTACTGCAATAGCCTTGATTGCTCATTGGGCAAGGAGGATTAATGGTACAAATCATACTCCCAAGCAGTATATTCATTATCGTTCTAGTGTACATACTTCTTAACCCAGAAAAAGTCGATAAATGGTCTTCCCTGTTGAATAGGTTATTCAGCTGGATTTCAGAGAGAAACGAAAAAAAAGCGTTATCACTTGATATAGATTACCGCATCACAACTCTATCTAAAAAACTCAATAACCAAGTAAAGGGGATTTTGCCCTTTGGACTTAGAATTAAATGGGCAAATCCTGAACAAACATACTCCGAATTCCATGATGACATAATAATTGTAGTTCTAAGAAAGCACGATAACTTTGATAAGAACCTTATTGAGGCATTGTCTGTATTTGTTCCACAAGCTTTAGTACCTAAAACAAGAGGATCGCTTGACGAAACTCTGGCGAATTCTTTAGACAATTTTGTTGTAAAGAGCATGCTTGTAGAGGGAAACTATAACTCTGCTTATTCATACTATAAGAGAAATTACTACCAAAATCTTGATGTCGAAGTACAAACTAACATAAGAAAGCTAGATGTTATTAATGAGAAGGGGTTGTTTGCTAGGTTACTGCTAAAAGAGTATTTAGATGTTGGAGAAAAGATTTGGGGAACTAATGAATCGGATGATTATAAAGATGAACTTAATGAATTCTTCTGTTTTGTGGACTCTCTTTCTTCTCGGAATCCTGGAGATGATAGTACTAAGTTAATTTTTATTGGCAATATGATTAAAATCGGTATAATTCTTGTTTCAAAGAAGAAAACTTATAATGATTGGGGGATTGCAGCATATCTTAAAAGAATTAAAAGAGATTTTGCTAATGGCGCTACACGAGTATATGCCTACTCATACTCGACTATGGAAGAAGAGCTTATACTAAATGGAAATAGTCAGTCTGTTAAAACCAAACACACATTTCCGCATATAGACGAGCTAAAAGAAGAACTTGCAAAAACATCTTTCAAAGTTGTCATTGAGGAGTCATTTATCGTAAAGACTAAAGATATTGATGATAAAACAGTTTTTAGGCCAACTAAATATCTAGTCATAGAACAAGTGTAATCATATACAAATTGAAGCTATCCAATAGTTGACCTGAGTATTTCAAGATATGATTATGGAAAACTTCGATATCCCCCGCTCCTATTCAAACTCCGTAGTTGGCCCAGGATACCTTTCTGGACTTTTCTGCCGATTTTGGGCACGTTTTGGCGTGAGATAACGATGTATATGTACTGCCTTAGGTCAACTACTTCAGTCGATGCCAGTGCCTCCAGATAGATATAGACCCACTGTCTGGATTTGCCGATAACTTGAGCAATATCTCGGATGGACTTGTATCTGCCTTGTTCCAGGATGTC
>Ga0116182_1002480_pt1 | contig 18136 bp, 11 predicted proteins | sample AD_UKC077_MetaG_FD_89805 | JGI IMG/M metagenome (GOLD analysis project Ga0116182, IMG submission 89805) | Active sludge microbial communities of municipal wastewater-treating anaerobic digesters from USA - AD_UKC077_MetaG | ecosystem: Engineered > Bioreactor > Anaerobic > Digestate | place: USA...
ACCCCGCTCATCAATCTTCTCCCAGAGCTTCAAGAAGCGCAGGATGACCTTGCTCTCCTTCTTGTGTTCACTCTGGTAGAAAGATGAGAGCGCATAGTGGTCAAAGAGACGATCGATCGGTGTCAACTCACAGAAGGCGGGCCCTTCACTTGCCGGGTGGTACACTTTACTAAGGTTCTCTAAAACAGAGGAGTACTGGTCGAGAACATCATCGCGATAGAGCTCATCGGAGAAGACGTACTCTCCCTCGGCAGCGAACGCTGCCAAGGCCCGGATGGCGTACTCACTCTTCTCTTGAAACCACCCGAAGAACAGAGGGTTCACATCCACCATAGGCACAGAAGCCTCAGTATGCGGCAACGCCTCTAAGCCGTACCCATTGAGCACAGAACGAGGATGATCGTTGCTATCAACGCCCTTCATGGCGTCTACCCGCTCTTGATCACCTATGCTCATCCAATACATGACGAAGAGATAATACGAGCAGGTATTCAACGCATGCCGAACTTCAGAGATATCCATGATCGACTCATCGAGGAGATCCAAAAGACCCGAGAAGGAACGCAGCGCCCTATGCAGGTATCTAGCAGGTGAACTATCCATGGTAGCAAAAGGATAGTGGAGGAGGGAGGGAAATGGAAGGAGGAGGAAGCAAAAGATGACAATCTCACGATATAATCCATTACAACGCTGAAGGAGGCTATTACGCTTACGTTGCCATGGGAAGCCAACATCGTCAATCGAAGAATCTCACAAAACGAGGTGATTCCTACTGTTGCAGTCAATCGAATTGATCTGACTGCCATTTACCACATGCTGGCCGTTTAATTATGCCCGTGGCCATTATTTGACGCCACATGCAGGATGAAGGTAAGTCTGGTATAACTGTATTAGGGGGAGGAAGGGAACATGCTAGAAACTTGGACGATTCAAAACAAGAAGGTGATTGAGATAATCAATGACCATGGAGAATATTTGCCATCATTGCATCATATTGATTTTGAGCAAGATTGTTTTGACCATATGAAACTTTGCTATTATGCAGCTGTCAGTATCTTCAATTTGGTCAACAATCAACAGCGGGAAGGTGTGGTGTTTGCAATGGCTCCTGCTCCAGATGAACCATTTACCTCGATTGCAGAATTTGCTTCTTTCTTTCAAAAAGATCCTGACAAGTTGGCATTTCTTGCAAAAAATGGCAAGTCAATGATTGATGATAATCACATCTTGCTGAAGCTTCGCTATGAAGAGGTGTTCAACCCCCTCCCTATCGATATCCATACTTTTGTGGCGTTCAGTGACTATCTTTTTGAACACAGGGATGGACATGGAAAATCTTATCTTAAATTGATGCCAACCCTACATAACGATGTTACTTTTCGCAAGATTCACAGGCAATTCAACTGTTGGAAGGAAGGAGAGTATGGAGGGCCTTTTGCAGAATATTCAGCAATGATATTTCGTGACTTTAGCACTTTGATTCAACTTCATCTCCCCTATATCCTCTCAGAGAATATTGTGTCTATTCATCCTTTAAAGGAAGCATTTCCCGGTTCATATCTTAATTGACATACACATATCTTAAATATGTAATTCCACCCAACCCACTGAAGCGTAATCTACTTCAAGTCAGCATAGCCGTAAGACTAAATTGCTCGGATCACGAATGGGAGGATGGATATCACCAGACTACCCAAAGAAATCATGAATGCTGTAAACCCCAGCTTGAATCCACTACGAACACCTGAATCGAAATGATTCCAGTAGAACATGAATTTGGAACCTTTAGTGAGTTGAAGTGAAACTCGAGCCTTGTTGTAATCTTCTTTCATAAGTACTCGAGCAGCATCAGCTGATATTCGGATTATGGGGATACCATCTTTTGCCTTAGTAGAAGCACGAAATGCTCCCTTGTAAATTCTGTGGACACTTTTCCTAGTCTGGTTGGAGTAGATTTTTACAACCTTTCTTTTCCAAGGCAAGTTGCCCGTCTCTTTTACTGTCTCACCAAATATCTTCTTGTAGTAGTCATTGGGGAATACAGCATACCAGTTGTCCTTATAATATTCTTCACTCGGTTCTGCTTCTTTGATATCAAGAATGTAGTCCTTACTTTCCATTACTTTCCTCATCTTTCTTCTCAAGCCAATAATAATAACTGAACGGTTTCCCATAATAAATGATGGGTCTGTTTTTATGCTTTCTTTTTCCCTTTGGCTTATCTTGTGGGTCATTATCTTTGTCTTTGTCATGAACAATATCAGGCGGAAGCTTTTTATATAAACGATCAATCTGCTTTGCCCTTGAACGATCCAATCGTTTAATTTGCCGTATCGAATACGGGTTCTTTGTTAGACAAGGAAATCCTTTTGCCCAGCACATTTCCTTTATAGCGTTGTCCTCCCAGAGTACTATCCTGCCAACAGACATACCGATTAATCGTGACCTGACAGATTCAATAGTTTTTTTACGCTCAATTGGCCTTTCAGATTCTTTTACTGTCCGTATTACTTTCCCAACTACCTCCTCTTGTTTTTTTATCTGCTTCTCTACAGTACTCTTTCTAACTCTCACTTCTTTTAAATGGCTGATATCGTATCCTACAAACGTAATCCATGGAATTTTTCCCTCATCAAGTGGTCCAAATGCAAAAGGAGCCTTTGATTTCACTTTATAATATTGGGAAGAATAATCTTTAATCATCTTTGGTTCGTGTATAAACAGTAAGTTTTCGTTAAGTTTTTCTTGGTATAGTGAAAAGGCTACATTCAGATCAGTCTCATTTGTATGAAGCATGATCATGTCATCACAAAATCGCAGATAGAGTAAATCAGAGTCATTCAATTGCTCGAGTGCATAATCCACCTGGTGAAGCACAATATTAGCTATTAGACCTGACAAGGCACCTCCCTGTGGTACTCCTATTTCTTGTTCACTATACGCCTCACCATATTTCTCCAGCAACAACTCTTCCTTAATCCAAACAAACCTTCTGTTCTTTGCCTTCTTTAAAAACTCCTGATTGCTATTAAGTGGTTTTACTGATTTTTGATAGTCATAGCAACGTAGATAACTAAAGAAAAGATGTTCTAGCATTCTCTTTTCTGATTTAGGTTTGGGGACTTGCTCTAAGAAATTAGCAAAGCAACTGATAATACGCTCATGATTAATTGTATCAAAGAATTTTTGGAGGTCACATTCTGCAACATATATGGTTTCTCCTTGATGCATACTTAGATACTCAAGGATTTTTAAAATCGTATCATGGTGTGTGGGAGCCTTCTTATGCTCATATTTCACCCGAAAAGCATAGGAAGAAGCACAAAAGTATGGATCAAACCATGTGGATAAGATCCGATTACACTCTTGAAGAATTATATTGTCAAAAATTGGGAAACTACAGACAGGTCGCAACTCTTTTTTGTTTTTTATCGTTCCACTGATTTTTGGTTCCGAAAATTCGTATTTCCGACGTAGAATTTGCTTCCTCAAACCTCTTAACACATTTTTTTGGAGCAACATATATTCAGCAGCATTTTTACAGTCTCTTTTGAAAGTGAGTTCTAGTGCTTTTTTGTTTTGGTCGATCGACGTAATACGACAGTTTTGTTTTCCACCATACCGACTCTTTTCATCCAAATGAACCCATGATCGTCGAGAAGGCATTATTTTCCTGAAAATTCTAAGATCTTCTCTAAACCTAGCTTGAGCTTTCGTATTCTTTTTCTTTGGTTGAGATTTGTCTTTTGTATATCCAGCCAAGATTACCGCATCGTGCTTTCGTTTTGCAAATTTCACCCGTTGAGCAATTAGCCGATCTTGGAGAGCTTCAATATTAAATAATACCGTACGTACAGCCATTCAATAAACCTTCTAGCGTTACTGTCAGCGGACGATTGGCACTTAAATAAACACTCCTAAAGAGCCTCATCAAAGTGCCACTCAGATGACTGATGCTCAGCGAGCTGATCAAATACAACAAACTGCCACGGTTAACTGGTCAGTTAATACGCATTTAACTCTTAGGCAAATTAATACCATTGAGTTAAATCTTCTCCACTATAACGGTTTCGCTAGAAGGAGTTTTCTTATGACTTTCATACCCTTTCTGATTTGCATAATACCATATGGACCCAACAGAAACAATTTTATTCGAAGAATTTATGTCCTTTTTATAGCATTCAATTAATTTCTTTAGACTCTCTGACTCGTTGTGGTACTTTCCATCAAGTCGACAAAGACGCAAATAATAATCTTTTCCTATCTCATAGGAAAACTCATTTGCAATTGCTTGGCCAACTAAATACCATCGGTTATAGTTATATGTAATTGATAAATTCCTTTTCTCCAGATATTTTATGATTGCATTTATTTGTCGTCGTTTGCGAGGAGATGATGGTCGTTGGATATGCTTTACCAACGATTCATCATACGTGCAACTTACAGAAGCATTGGATCTGCTCTTCCTTAGCTTCGGTTGCTGCCTTACTTGCTCGATTAACCGCTCAGAGGGAATGGGAAAAGGTACAAACGTATTCTTAAGAACAAGTTCAGGATCATAAGATGTAAAGCATAAGCGTGATACATCTCGACCTGTATCCAGATAAATTTCATAATTGCTGACAAAGTAGTCTAGAACCTCATCAAAGGCAATCTTATGTACTTCAGCATAATCCCCATCATCTGGCTCTACAGAGTATTCAAAGAGAACCAATCCTTTTAACCCTGCACCTCTAGGAGAAGTCCAGTAGGCCAAAACATACGGATCTTCTTGCAATATTGCCTTGTGCCTAGCCATCTCCTCTTCAGTCAATTTGTCGATATCCAACACACACATATGCGTGTAACATATTAATGCATCTGCTTTCCTTACCGAGAACATTCCAGAAAACAGATACCCTCTTAACGATTTCTTTGCCGCCACTTGAAGTACTGAATCATTTTCGAGCTCTCTGATTTTTAGAACTAATCCTCGATATTTGCCACCTTTAATCTCATCGAGAGCTTCTCTGATTGTAATATCGTTCCCAGCAGTTTTCTGTGAGTCAGCTCTATGACAAAAAGATATTGTTTGATCGATGACACTATCGGTAGATTTATAATCCATGCTGCACACCCAACAACTTGCCTAGCATTTAGCGGGGACGCCTACGCAGGCCTCACTTCTCCCACGATCTGTTCTACTCTCTTCAAAAAGGTGGACGCGTTCACTATGTTCACATTATCGAAGGGGTGCTTATTACCATAGCGGGAGAGCTTGTTTTTTAGTTGTCTCTTCTGTTCTTTCCCTTTTTGTTGTGTAATTCGGTCTTTGAGAAGTTTTTGGTCATCTTCTGCTATCGAGATCACGTGCTCATCAGAGATGATGATGTAGTAGTCCAATGCCAAATCCTGATCACAAAAGAGTGACCCCCAGGCACTACGATCATAATCCACAAACTTAGGAAGGCCACAGAGAACGGTGTCTACAGCTTTCAATGCAAGCGCTTCTTTATTCCAATCCTCCGTAGTCTTCCCGCCTTTGAACTCAAGAAGGGATATGCATGTCGACATATTGCTCTTCTTCAATGCAATGGCATCAACTTTGCAGATATCTGAAAGTTCCTGAGTATCGTCACAGAAGGCCTCGTAATGGAACACCTTCTTTGGACACTGCTCAAAGACACTACCAAGGCTATCTGAGACAGCAGGAAGTGCTTTCCAATACCCAGCATATACATTCTTCAAAAGGCACTGATCCAACTTCTTCATGCTCTTTAAATATACTCCTGGTCAAGTGTTCGATACGGCTCTGCCAGAGCCTCGTAGATGGATGAAATATTATCGCTCACATCCGTAATTGACGAAGAGAAGTTGTCAGTACACGTAACTTGGTAGAATTTGGTCTGCTCTTCAATACCTCTAATTTCTGAATACACTCTCACAGCCTCAACAAAATAGGGGCTGTGCGAATTGACAAGTATCTTTACTTTAGTGTTCTGGACCAAGGCGACAAGAAGTTCAGCCATCTTGATTTGCCACTCTGGGTGCAAATGCGTCTCTGGCTCATCTATGATTACACAGGTCGATCCATGGATGTATCCATGGCGTACCAGCAGTTCCAGCAACGCAATGCTCTTGATGCCACTCGCAACGTTGCGAAGCACTATGTCCTTATTATACTCATGATAAACAAAACGCCTCTCCTCTTTTGAAAATTGCATTCGGCCATCCTTAAGGACATCAGCAAAAATCTTGTTTGCTTCCAGATTGATTTTATCCAATGAGAGATCTTCAGCAACAGACTTTTTCCTTGGTTGAGTAACCCCATGCAATAGAGCCATCAAATCTTGACGATGATCAGCATCAAAGGAATATAACTGTGTACGGTTCTCAGAGAACCCTCGCATCCGGAAAACATCTTGCCTATCTCCTCTTGGATAATAGGCCTGTTGCATGTTGTCAAAGGCGTACACATCATCAATGTAGATGATATTCTGAAAGGTTGGCTTTCCGATGCGACACGATAGACATACCCCTTGTGAAAATTCAAAACGGGAGTTCTCAAAAGAGATTTTACTGTGTTCATTTGAGCGAACAATACTTGCAATCTGATCTTCAAACTCAGCATTGAACGCATACTCAACAAGTTTACGGTTAATTGGTGAATCGTCGAAATCAATAGTACTCCTAAGAACTTCAACCATCTCAGAGAAAGTGTTCTCAATGCCAGGTCCACTGTAGTGAGACAGGAAGTCATAGACCTGCTCATGATCAAGGAGTTTCAAGAACTTCTCAATGATCAGCTGGGGCTCTCCTTCTCCATGATATTTCATACGATTCGATGAAATAGTAAGTCGCCTAATTTGATCCACGAGTGTTTTATCGATATTAAGTGGCCTGGAGCCATTCTCTGATCTTTGTTGACTCAAATCGATACTTCTGAGTCTGGAAAGCAGTCTGTATGTTATATCAGTTTTTTGCTGGATTATATTGTCCAATAGTGCAATTTCACACTTCGTAGCTGCGTATACTGCCTTCCCAAGAGTAGTCTTGCCACTACTATTCGTACCGGCGACGACGGTCAGGCCATTCAGTACGAGTTCAGCAGATTCAAATCTTCCTACATTGGTTACGTTACATTTCATTTTTTAGTTCCATGTTCCAAAGGTTCTTACATCCTAGCATAAACACTCCGTCGGTTGGCAAATTATTGTGCCACGTATTTATCTTCAGTCTTATAGCCTTATGAAAGTGAAGATTCCTATACAATCGAGAGCGCCTCCTCGCATGCTCTTCAGACTACAGACGTTTGCCACAGCACATTTTCCTACATCCGTTTAGACGTTCTATCTTTCAATTTTAAATTTGCCATGCCTATCTTCTCCTGCATATGATTCACAGTCTAAGGGAAACAAAGGATGGTTTTGCTTCAGCTACTTTGATTGCAAATCAACCTATGGTTACCGAAGGAAACAACATGTTTCTTTGTCTCAACAAAAATTATTGTTCAGCTACAAGCTATAGTGACTTAATATCCGTAAGCACTCTTAGTTCTTTATTTCACACAATATTTTTACCAAATGAATGTTTCAATGGGGATATTCGTAATTACCAATTCTTTTCCGTACACAGTTCCACCGGCATTGTGCAAAATACCATACTCTTGCATATGGAATCCTTTATAGAGGCCCCTTACAAGAGAGCAGTCATCATAGGTTATTATCCACGGATATTTGTCTCCTCCCAAATATTTAGAGATATCCTTTTGAAGATCTATATGGTCTTCCTCAGTAAAATAGTTTGTATAAAGCCTACTCCCTTTTATGACGTACGGAGGGTCTATATTCAGAAACATTGGCGACTTCATCCTCATTAAATTCATACGGATCAGACGTCCTGCATCTTTGTTGTATAGCTTTATTCGATGTTTCAATCCAGCAATTATTTCGATTTTATCTCTAAGGTCATCCTTGTTAAAACGGCAATCAACCTTGTAGGTTCCTGACTGGTCCAACCCACCTATGGGGCCACCTTTTATCACGCCAGAAAAGTTGACTCTGTTCAGAAATAGAGTTGCAAATCCATCTGTAAGTAGATCAACATTCGCATCTCTATAATTATGCTTCTGTCTTTCTCGTTCTTCTATAGTGATTGGCGTGTCAGTAATGAGGCGCAGCAGATTCTCTGTATCGTTCAAAACAGCATACCAGAAATTGTATATATGTGTGTCAACATCGTTAAGGATAGCTGATGGAACAATGTCTTCACAAAGTAAACCAATTCCTATACCAAATCCACCAGCGAATGGCTCGACATACGTGCGGTCACCGTATCCGTTGGATACTATAAGGGCTTTGACTTTCTCATATATTTTCGACTTCCCTCCCGGGTAGCGAAGCGGGGAAAGCGACTTAGCCATACTATCTCTCCGTTACAAATTTGTATACTTCATAAACGTATTTGGGAGCCAATCGGTCAAGTCATAAGGATTGAGAAACATTTTTGTCTTTGTGTTTTCCGGCATTTTACGAAGTGCAGGAATAACTTCAAATGTTACTACTTTGCGATTTCCATCTTCAATAATCAATTTCTGCAAGGGAATAAGATATTTGACTTGCTCCGTTGCCTCATATTCGTCCGGCAATTTCCTATATTGAGCGAAGTTAAGCAACTGAAGCCCAAGATACCTATCGAATAGCTGATGATATCGTTGATTCCAATAGTTATCAAGACAGTTCTTGCATGAACGAGAACATTCGCAATCAGTCAAGATACTTCTCGCCCTATCGAGGACTTGGCCTAATATGGAGCCTATCAATGATGAGTAACCAGCACCGCTGGTGAGATTATCATAGAAGAACATTTCGATGTGCGCATCAGTACTATTAATGTTTCTTGGCCTCCAACCCCCGTTGATTTCATTGTAGTCAATGTCCAAAACCAAAGAAACAGCTTTTTTTATTGCTTCATGTAACGTAGTAACCGCCGCACGCAAAATGCTTTTTTCTTCTGTGCTACGGGTACCCACCAAATTTATGGAATCATATGAGATATCCAGCATAAACATATCGGTCAAGAACTCGTATCCCAGGTATATTCCTGTTTCAACAGTTCCGTCATGATGGCAGAGTGGCTTATTGTCATGGTATGGTTGTGAAAATGTAAAAACTCCATTGCAATTTGGTTGTGCGACCTCAGCCCCACCGCATTTTCGACAAACATTGAATCCGTTTTTGTTCTTTCCCATATTAGCGGTCAACACCTTCCTGTTCGGAAGATTTACAAAATGAATATGGCTACCATCAAATTCATCCATCTGCGTGTCTTCAGGTACATAAGAGTAGTATGGGGGTTCGGTATATGTATACTGCTCGTCTTCATCCTCATATTTCACTTCATCTCCTTTGACTGGTGAAAATCCCCACGGTTTCAGAATCTTGTTACTTACTATTTCAGCACCACAGTAAGGGCATTCCGTCCGATTTACTACATCGTTTTCCGTCCCGAACCAATTACACTCTGTACAAATATAAATATCTTTGTAGTAGTCGGTATTGTTGAAGTAGAAATCTGCCTGATTCTCATCATATCCTTTAGGACGAGGGTTCGCATAAATTCCGCCGCTTTTAAAAATTTTCTTATCTATGGTTACAAACCGTCCAGGGGCATACTCACTTAAAGCAATAGCAATATCACGTTCCGGAGCATACTGAATATCTCTTGGAGCCTTTTTCCCGCGTTCCGATTCCTTTTCAACAAAGAACCTGACAACATTTTTAGGGAACGAGTAGGATGGGATGAAGCCTTCACGATAGAAGACATCAAATGCTGAAGTCTCTTTGTCATTATTTATAAACTCATCACGCTTTCCCTCAGCTAGTACATTTAGAGCAATTTCCTGAAAATGAGAAATTGTCATGTCAGTCGAAAATCCTGCTGTCTTTCCAAGCAACTTCGCATGCGCGATAAAATTCTCTTTGAATAGTTCACAGAACGTTATGATCCCAATGTCAACTATTCCATCATACTGATCTACCATAGTCGGAGCTGACATAAAATCGTTTAATACCAACATGTTTATATGACGTTGTTTAATTTTTGGATTATCTCGGTCAATCCACGGCTTTCGAGGGGAACCGGAAATCATCTCTTCTGGATGCTGAAAATAATGGCTATCATGGATACCACCAGAGGCATAGGTAACAATGGTCGAAATGCCTGTGTTTTTACGACCTGCACGGCCCGCTCTTTGTTGATAATTTTCACGCATAGGTGGGATATTCCGAAGCCCTACTGCAGTCAATGACCCGATGTCAATCCCGACTTCCATTGTGGTTGTACAGCTCAGCACATCAATTGCATCTTCACCATTCCATCCAGCATTAATATCTTGGAAACGCATTTCATATTTTTCAGTCCGACTCCATGTATCACTGCGCACTTCTTTATGCGAAAGTTGTGCTGTGTGTTCCTCTGTATTGATTGTGTGGATGTTGCCAACATCCTGGAGCGCAGACAACACAGGTGTTCTCCAAAAATCAAATCGTGCCAGATCCTTCTCTTCTATAAGTGACAAGTCAGTCGAATCGAAGCATACGCCGCAATAGCGACCAATTTTAAATGGGGAGAGCTTTCCGCACTTTTCACAACGATACCAATCAAAACCCTTCTCTGCCAATTCAATCTTTACTGTATTTAGCTTGATATAGTATCGGTTTGTAGATGAAGCTCCGAAGAACAAGTCACGAATTTTTTCGATGATTTTCTGCAACGTTTTATTGTCTACTTCAAGCAACTCCTGCATCCTTTTAAGAAGCCCTTTGTCAAGCGAATTAGAAAAATCAAAGTTTAACCCAAATGTTTGATTTTTACTTCGACCTGGCAATCCCTTGCGTACGTCGTCTCCAATCATTTCTCCTAAGGCTGCGTTGTCATCCATCACATCCCAAAATATCAAAACCAACAGCTGGAATAGTGTTGTATGATCAATGATTATATTGTCATCTTCTAAGTCAAATAAACAATCTTCAAGAACAGCGGGAAGCGGTGCCAAGAATCCAATTCCAATATCTTTGAACGAGCGTGGGCTCTCAGTAAAGAAGGTTAGTAATTGTTCATAGTAATCATCAGGCAGAGAACTGTATTGTCCAGACAATGCCGTGTAATCGATTTTTTTACCTTTCTTAATAGCTCTCGCTTTTGAGTCAGCAAATGTACGCTTATCGTCCAATAATTTCTCTTTGCTTCTTCCCTTAAAGAAAGTCAGATTATTACGAATACACACATCCAGAAATGCAGGATATATATCAGATAAAGCATGATCTTTGCTGTCCTCTTTAAGAAGAAGTGAGGCGAGCATAACGGCCTGTCGAAACGCATCCGAATCAGAAGATTTCGAAAGATCCAATGCTAGTTTCGCCGCATTTTGCCGCGAGTCGGAAAATAACAGGACTTTTCGTCCCTGGTTAATAAAATTTGATTTCGCCGGCTGTAGCTCAAATTGAGCCTTGGTGAGGTTATAGAATGGGATATTGCCCTTTGTGGCTAAGTCCACTGGCTTTTTCAAATTCATCTTTCTTCTGCATTTTGGGCATACCGCAAAGTTAAATGATTGGGTATTTTTGTCAAATTGTTCGCTATAGACAACCGGAAGAAGAGCATCATTAATCTGCTGTGATATATACAATTTCCCTGTCAAAGGGTCGAGGGAACCCATTCGATCGGTCTTACGTCTTTGATAATTCTGTGGGACGACATATAGCAACATCTCTTGTAGAGCGTTCACATCACCAGAAAGACCACGTTGTGGGAAGACATACCAATATGGCTGCCCCTCCATTTTCTGGACAAAAACTCTAAGATACAGAGCACCACATTTGATGTGGTTAACTAGTTCATAAATTTTCCCACTGCATTCACATCTATCCTTCGGAATAGAGTATATTTTCCCAAGAGGCAGCTTTTCTCTCTCCGAATGTTTAGCATGGGTGCATTTTGGATTTGAACAGGCATATAACCCTTGCAACCCGCGAAGGAACATGTGAAGTCTCACCGGAAATAGAATGTTTCCTTGTTTTGCAGCAAGCGATACCAATACTAGCAAAGCATCAAGAGCTTTTTCGCCATCTGAACTATTCCCAAATAATGAATTTTTAATCTCACTATAAGATTTTGCTCCATCGCGACATAACATATTGAGCTTAACGAACGCCTCATATCTTGGGAGGTTATCATATAGCCATTCTTGTGTTTGCTCTACCGTAGAGTTAGGAGGTAAATCAGTATGAAATACAGCCTTCGCAAATGCTCTAATCCTATCACCTATAGCTAAGCCTTGCACTTGGTCGGTCCCCATAGAAGTCAATGCGGCTATATCAGTGTTGATTTCCGCTTTCTCGAGCACTGGCTCTTTGGAGCCGAATAAAAACTCACACGAAGAAGCATGCTTACCCGTCAGCCCCGAGTAGAAGTTGTTTATCGCTTCCTGTTCCCCTTGAGGCATACTCGCAGTTGTGAGAATAAACTGTACACGTTCTGCCGTGATTCCCAAACGATAAAACAGACGTTCCAATAGAAGTGCAATTTCCCCACCTGCGGAGCCGCGGTACATATGTGCCTCATCCAGTACGATAAGCAACTTGTTCTCCACAGAGATATCCAGCCACTCTTTTGTTTTAGTCCAGATGTTGGCTTCTCTATTCCTCATAAGCATATATTCTAACATTGAATAGTTGGTTATCAGGATGTCAGGCGGGTAATCTTGCATCTCGAATCGAGTAATGAACTCAGCATCATACGGTGACGGTTTATGAATGTTTTTCTCCAACCTGTCGATAAATTCCTCCATCCCATTTTCTCCGAAGCGAGCAGGATACTTGTTGATGCTTTTTAATCCAGTAATATTGTTTTGTTGTCGTCGTTGAACTTCAGTATCTGCATTAGAATCGACAAGATAATTCTCTCGAAAAGTTTCCGCCAGTTCTTTACTACTTGACTGTTTCGCATCACCCGAATAAGGTGTTCTGCCTGTATACATTCCAAAATGTGGAATCCTAGTGGCTTGGGTCGTCCTTGTAAAGATTTCCATGAACTTATCGCTACCGTTAATTTTTCTGAATCGTGCCAGCTGATCTGACACAAGCGCATTCATGGGATAAATAATCAATGTCCTAACCGATTCTTTCTTGAATTGTTCTGGACGGTTTTTGGCTTCATCGAAGCACTTGGCAATGATGGGCCACAAAAAACACTCAGTCTTACCTGAACCTGTGCCGGTGGAAACAAAAATGTCACGCCCTGAAAAGAAGTGCACCATTGCCAACACCTGATGCTCGAAAGGATCAGAAAAAACCCCAAGATTCTCATGAGCTAACTTAAGCAGATATTCTTTCACCCCTTGCTCAATATGTCTGGAGTTATTGATACCATTAGTAATCTTTTTATAAGAGGCAGATGTTTCAATATAGGGCTCTCGAGCTATACTGGTGTACTCCGAGCACAGTTCACCCAGCAAGTCATCGACATATAACAGGAGGGTCTCACTATTTGCAAGATAGTCCGATTTTATGTAGTTGCTCAATCTATCACGTATTGCCCGGTAATACTGCTGAACTCCGTCCGTGCTGCTCACGTATGCCCTCCATTAATTTTAAGACCAATGTTTTCAAGCACCATTATAGTCGACTCTAGCAAACTGTTTTTAATTATGAAATTCACTTTATCGAAGACGGAACGCTCTGGCCAAGACAACAGCAACATGAAGTAATATTCGCGATTCGGCAGATGCCCCCTCAACTGAATTCTAGAGTAATTTTCATCGAGCTTCGTAATCTTGCCCCCAAGAGGATTACCATAATAGCTTTTCATTGCGAAATAGAGCCGTCTATACTCGAAGGAAGTAAAGCTATCATTTTGAACCTCGATTGGTACATCCGCAAATATGACGCCAGCGGGAGTCTTCATAATCTTATAATAAGGACCAGTTTCAAATCTTCGCGCCACTGAACACTCTGTGGTCATTTGCTTGCCCCATGACTGAGACGGAACGTTATTCGATAGTGGGTTAAATATCTCAAGTTCTTGCAGGTCAATGTCTCTCTCGTAAAATTCTATCGGATCAAATTGATCTTCAAAGTACTGTTTAGAATCTAGACTATCCCTTATAAGGAAATCTGTTATTGTTACTTCGTATTCAGTGAGTTCTGAAAATACCCCCAATCCATTGATGGCACTGATTGTTTGAGGTAAGCCAAATACTAGTGATTGATTTCCGAATTTTATGCTTCTCCCATATTCAGCCAACACATTATAATTGCTCTCATTCGTGATGAAATACCCTGTTTCCTCGTATGCCCGGCGGATTGCAACGGGCACACTGGAAGGTTGGCTCGGATCAATAAACTGGTCGGTTACGAACGGAAACAACTCAATGTATCGCTTCAGCAACTCGCTCAAAACAAATGTTTGATTTTGCTTTGATGTACCTCTATTCCCAGTAGATTTATTCCGGCCGATACTCAAACACCATTGGCCCAGTGCAGAATAGCAAAGTCTATAAATGAAAGACTCCATTGTTTCGCTTTCAAAGCGATCAATCCTCATATCAGCAGACATGGTTTCTAATAGTTCATTCATCAAGAAAACCACCTCTTGAATAATTCCTTGTAGGCACATTTACCACTTGGGCCCGCATATTTTACCAATCGATCGGAAAGAGTGAATGGAGCAATTTTTAACACCTCGGTACAATATGGCAAGATTTCAAATGCCAACATCGAATTTAATATTGTTTCATCTGTGGCTCGAGCACTCTTGTGTACTGGGAAAACCCCTTGAATGCAACATTCTTCTAAAATTTCTCTTAATAAAGTCGACCATCGATTGGCCTGTGCCATCGTTTGAATGGGAGCGTCACTCTCTTCCATTGATGATGGGTCTTCCGTTAATTCAGTTTCCCCTGCAAACGCCTCAATGTGATTTAGATTTAGATAATGGCAGTATCGTAAGACCTCATCCAAGACATAAGCAAGCGTGTGCTCATACGTTATAGTTAGAAAAATAATTTTGTCTTTATGTCTTTCGCAAATCGGCACGAGTATAGTTTCATTATAATTACCTATGAAATTATCCAAACATAGCACTCTACTATCCTGGGATAAAAAACTATTAATTGATTTCTCTTCAATTTCGGTGCCATAAGCCAAGGTTGGAACCGTAGGAGTCCCTACAAGAGTATTTGATACACATTTCATCAAGGAAAACCCTGCACTTCTACTAATAAGAATTGGTTTTCCTTGAAATAATATGTCGCACATATGACCTGCTAGCAGTGGGAAATAATCTGCACACGTCGGTACACCGATATCCTCAAGATTGTAGCCTAAAAACTCCTTGAATTCATCAATATTGTCGGGACGTCTAGGTCGAGCAACTTCTTGTATATCCTGCTCGATCTCTTGTTGCTTAGCGATTTCTTCCTTGATCTTTCGTTCAAGGTCCTGCTGTTCATTCTCGGCTGAAGCCAAATCTGCTTTCAATTGTAGTACATAACTTTCACGCTCTTGTGCTTTTTTATTAAGGTGCGAGATTTCCCGTTCCAGCGAAGCTATTATTTCTGTACTCTTCTCAAAGTTTGCGTTGGCCTGTTTGAGAATTTTTATCTGGTCTGAAGTCTCATCGAGTCTCTCCTCAAGATGCAAGATAGTCTGTTCATACAAAGCTACTTCTGCTTTACTCTTATCAAAGCTATCCTCTGTCCACTTAAGGTGTTTGATCTCATTTGCTCGGTCACTGAGCTTTTTTCTCATTCTCACTTGGTCTTCTAAAGCGCACTTAAGCTGAGATTCCAAAACCGTGATCTTTTTTACATTTGTCTCCAATTGAGAGTTAACCAGACCTAGCTCTTTTTCGGTATTTTTAATCGTCCTAATACTTTCACTAATTAAGGAAATATATTCTTTAGAATATTCTACTCCTGCTAACTTAAAATACAATCCAATATTATCAACAAAGTAACAGTGTGGCAGAGTTCTAATGAGTGCTACTTCCCTGCTAGCGCCTTTTTTAATTTGCCCTTGGATGGCTTCTGCGATTTGGCCCATCCATCTGTTGATATGCTTTTCAATAAAATCTGAAATAAATCGTTTACTTCTGCCACGAAATAGTGCTTCGGAAATTTGTTCTTTATCGAGCTTTTCAGGTCTAAAGCCGGGCATCACCTTTGCAAAATCTTTGGGGTACTGCTTAAAATATTTCACAGCATTAGACTGTGGAATTACCGTGCAAACATAGTGAATTTCATCCTCTGTCATTGTGGGGAGGTAGATCATATACGCCCCTCCTCAATAAAACGTTTTACTGCAGAATTTATCTTTCCTGTCCTTTCACAAGTCTCAAGATACCGAAAAACATCTTCATTTAGATCAAACAGATCAAAATCGCTCCACACAAATTGTTCGACTCTATGATAACTTTTAAGAATATCCTCAATGAGAGCTTTACCAATAAGTCCATCGCGAGCCTTTGGCGCTTTTACAATACAATCAAGATATCCAAAGGAATAGTGCCTCACAATAGTGGAAGCAGTCATTGGTAGAGTTGTTCCTTCACTAAGCCTAACAACCCCCGAACGATTGAATAGGTATGCGTCTTCATCATGTGCTGTATACTCACTAGAAACAATCTCAGTCACTACTACGTCCTGATATCCAGAAACAGTATTTTCCTTCTTGCTCAATATCATTTCAACATTTCTCTTATAAATCTTCGTTATCTCTGATATTGAAATTTTAAAAAGATTTTCATCTACTTTGCAAATATCCGATGGGTGAGCATTTGTATTGCCATAAGCCAGCAGCTTGAAAGAGGAATAGATAATGGCACTATCTGCACATATAGAAGTCGATTCATCAACTTGTGGCGATGGCGGCCAGAGCAAAGTCACCGTCTCATTTACCTCTAATGTATAGCTCCATTTAGCCAATTGCCGTTCAGTCCGTACAGATTTTTGGGTGAATGCAACGGGAGTAGCGACAAAGTCCCTGTCCATAGTTTTGAATTTAATAATATCGCCCACAACAACACCATCTCCAAATTGATATTTTTGGAAGTTGTGTGGAAACACGATTAGGTAGGGCGTATTCGTATAAAGAGTTTCGCTTCGTATGAGTTTTGCTCTATAGTTACCGGTATCATCCTCTGTTTGAATTTTGAAAATTGAAGGGAATAAATAATCTTGAGAATCTTTGCGAAATACCTCATACCAACGTGGATTCTCATCGTTCGGGAACGAAATACAATATTTCCATCCAAACGTGTTAATGAAAATACTTGTAGAAACGTCAGGTAAAAACATCTTGTTATCAATTGGTATGGAAATAAACGGCTGCCTATCGGAAGCAGTTCTAACCTGGAAACAAGCTCCACTCTGCTCATACTTCGATAGTTCATCAGCAGTGAATGTGACGTTTACGCTGAATAATTTTGTAGAACTTGAGAAGGAAAACTCAATTCTATCTTGCGCATTTTTAATTGAACCTGTACTTCTTACTGCAGAGCGATTTCCGATATAATTTTCACACTCAACATTGTTATTACCACTTTGATGTCTGAAGTGAGCAACCTGATGTATGCTACCGATTGCACAGATATGCACTTCCTCCCCACAGCAAGCGCATTCGTAGCGATATCGTTCAAATCCACCAGCTTTAGCTGCAGTATCAGCATCAACGCAGACAGACAATATCCTGTCATATGCCATTTGCATTTGTAGGCTCTCCTTTCAGTGGATCAGTACCCTCACATGAATATCATATCATGCCGACAATATCATATCAGGGTTTGCAAGCAGTCAGAGATAATTTGACTATCATCGTGTTTAGGCTACCATTACATCAAACAAACCTCACTTGCGTTATTACAACAAGTACTTATCAATGAGCGCCTTAATCGCCAGGGAATCAATACTGCCATCCCTCTCATCTTGTGAGACAATCAGGTTCTTACCCTCTATGATGTCGTGTTTGGCATAGAGAGCTTTCTTCTCTTCCCATCTCTTACGATACTGACTATCCGACAACAATCCACAATGCTCCCAGTAGAAGAGAGTGCCGCTTTCAACATCATCGATGGTGAAGTCGGGTCTTCGGGTGCCGTC